>JAEEGL015635128.1_pt1 | contig 11845 bp, 8 predicted proteins | sample 9134231 | NCBI WGS metagenome assembly JAEEGL01 (sample SAMN16246548, study PRJNA631951) | gut metagenome | biome: gut microbiome; feature: rumen; material: fiber-attached | host: Bos | place: Iran: Karaj | collected 2018-10 | reverse complement strand
GATTCCATTTGCGGATCCCCTTTTTTGACGGATTATCCCGATCGGAAGCTTCATCGCCGGATCATTGTTTTCGGCCCTGCGGCAGATGGATAATATAAATGCTTTCCCTGTGATTGACAGCGCTTGCTTTCTGCTGTCTCTCACAGGGGGAGCGTTTCTGTTTTTTGTCGTGCTTTTTCGTCAGTAAGAAATCCTCGAAAGGTATTCCTCCAGACACAGGTTGTTGTCGTGGATGATTTTCGCGTGATAGCGGCCGACGTAACGGAAATGCCACGCTTCCCATTTCGTGCCGGTCACTTCTTCCTTACCCTGCGGGTATCGGAGAATAAAACCGAATTTCCAGGCGTTATCCTGCAGCCAGTAGGATTCTCTCGTCCATGCGAAGTCGCTCGTGAACAATCCCGTGTTGTCCATGTCGACGGCAAGGCCGGTCTGATGCTCGTCCGTGCCGGGACGGGTCGAATAAGCCGCCACAATGTCTTCCGCTTCCTCGCGGGTCTTGCTCGGATCAGCAGTCAATTCGTTCTTGACGAATTCCTCGAACGCCGTCGACTGTTCTTCGTAGGAGCGGTAAGCGGTATAGACCGCCATGTCGTAGAAACCGTTGTAGTGCATTTCCCGGAACATGGCTTCGAGCGCGCGTTCGGGATATTCTCTCAGCAGCAGCTGATCGCGCGAAATGCTCTTGTTGGCCACGTTGACGAGGTCGCGCGGAACGTCGCGCGCCGTAAGCGGGGATTCCTTGTTGACGAGAACGAGGAAGGCGTCGCGCAAATCGCCGGTCGGATTCATATACATCTCGAATTCCGAGACGTCCGTCTGGAAATTCAGTTCGTATTGGGTCGCCTCCAGGATGAGACCGATGCCGGCGTTTTCCTCGAGCGCGTCCAGCGGGGCGTTGCTCTTGAGACGGAAGGAAACGGGGAGGTAATGGGTCTTTTTGCTGTCGTCCTTCTGCGTCGCTTCCTCGTCGATCACGCGTGCGATCCGGACCTCGCGCCTGTTCTCCTTGTACTGGAAGGTGAGATTGTTCATCCAGTCGGTCACAAAGGAGGACGAGACCCAGATCTTCTCTCCTTCGAGGCGGTTCGGCACGTCGAGCAGCTCGATCTGTCCGTTGACGACGATCTTGTGTTCCCCGGTGACGAAGGTCACGGATTCCTCGCGGCCCGTGCCCGCGGAAGTCTCGGGAGTCTCCTCGCCGACGATCAGGAATTTCATTTCCTCCGCCGACCCGGACTCCTTCATATCGAGGTAGTTCGCCAGATCGTTGAAGCAGATATAAATCCCGTCTCCCGCGACGCAGTCCGCGGCGGCTGCCGTCCTTGTGCGCGTTCCGCCGTAGTAGAAGTAAATGTTTCCGGAATCGAGGGGCTTGTCGGGAGCGTGACGGAAAATCAGATAGATCCCGACGCCGACTAAAACGGCAAGTGAAACAAAGGCGATAGCGAGACGGAGCACATACAGCTTGAAGCTTTTCTTTCGTTCAAGGCGGGCGCGGGTCTTTTCACGCTTTTCCTGAACGCGGATGTGGCGCTCATATTCTTCGTCGCTTCTGCGGCGGTCCGCCGCTTCCTGACGTCTGCGCCTCTCCTCGGGAGTAAGCTGCCGCCGTCCGCGCGGATCCGCCCGGTTCTGCGCGTTTGAGCGCGTGTCGCGCTGCCCGCCGTTCATGGAGCGGTTCGGGTGCGGTCCGCCGGGATTTGACCGGCCGCGTCCGGGATCATTCGGCCTCGGACGGTTCGGGACCTGTTCGTAGGCGCCCGCGCCGCCGGAGCGCGGATCGTAAGAGCCGCGGGTCTGCGCGCTCCCGTTCGGTCCCTTCGGAGCGGGGCGGTTCTGAGTTCCCGGAGTGCCGAAGCGCGGGTCGTAAGCGCCGCGGGACTCACGTCCGGCGTTCGGCGGACGGTTCGGAGTCTGTTCGGGGGCGGGTCTTTGCCGCGGCGTGCCGCTGTGCGGATTCTGACCGCGCGCGTCCCGGTTTTGCCGGTTCCGCTCCCTGCCTCCGGCGTTCAGCCACTCTTGATAACGGGCGAATTCCTGCGGCGTCATCTGCGACGGATGCTTTCCGCGCGGACGCCCGCCGCTCGGGGATCCGCGGGGTTTTTCTTCGTTGTTCTGGTTCATGCGCGTCTCCTACTTGGTCTCGCAGACGATGAAAAACGGACTTGACGGGGAATTGAGCATGCGGAACTGCGCGATGCTGTACCGAAAACGGGAAAGGGAGGCGAAGTACCGTCCGAGCTCCTCGCCCTCCGCCGCTCCTTCCGGATGCCCGGGATAAACGGCGACGAGCAGAACGGCGTCCTCTCCGAGCATCTCGAGGGCGCGCTCGACGGCGGGCAGGGTGGTCGAGCGCATGGTGGTGAGCTCTTTCTTTCCGCTGCCCGGCAGGTAGCCGAGGTTGAACATCCCCGCCTTGATCGGTCCGCGCACGAACTCGTTTGCCCGCTCGTGGGACGCGCAGATCAGCCGCCAGTTGTTCGGACAGCCGCTTGCGCGCAGATTCCGCTCGGCGGACAGGAGCGCGGCGGGCTGGATATCGAACGCCGTGACCTCACCGCTCCCACCTACGGTCTTGCTGAGAAAGACGGTATCGTATCCGTTGCCCATGGTGAAATCGACCGCCCGGCCGCCTTCTTTCAGATGGGCGAGAATGAAGTGTTTCTGTAAGGAGAGCAGGTCCACCACGGCGTTTTCCTTTCGCTTGTCCAATATGTGTCGTCGGTCAACGGCCGTTTTCGCAGGGCCCTGTGCCGATTTATTCGGCGGCGAGCTTCACGGCGAGATCGAAAGCCTTCAGGTTGATCTCAAGCGCCTTCTGCGGAACGCACGCGGCAACGGCGTCGCGGAGAACGGAAAGTTCGAAGCCGAGCACGTCCGCGGCAAGCCCGATCAGCGCGACGTTGGAGGCGCGGACGCTGCCCGCTTCCTCGGCGATCTTCATGGCGTCGAAGGCACGGATGTCCACGCCAAGCGCCCGAATGTCGTCGATCAGATGCGGGGGATATTCCGCCGCGCCGGTGATCACCGGCATCGGGTTGATCTGCTGGGTGGAGGTGACGATGGTGCCGCCGATCTTGAGGTTGGGGAGCCAGCGCGCCGCTTCGAGAACCTCGAAGCTGAGGATCACGTCCGCGTCTCCCTTGCCGATCACGGGGGAATAAACCTCGTCGCCCACGCGCACATAGGTCACGACGGAGCCGCCGCGCTGGGACATGCCGTGGACCTCGGACACCTTGACGTCCATGCCGGAATCCATGGCGGCTTTTCCGAGAATTTTCGACGCGAGCAGCGTTCCCTGGCCGCCGACGCCGACGATCATGATATTCTTTGCCATTTTATACTCACTTTCTGGATCCGCGCTCAAAGCGCGCCGAATCTGCACATTTCGGAGCAGAGACCGCAGCCGACGCACATGGACTGATCGATGACGGCTTTCTTATCGACAACGGAGATGCACGGGCAGCCCAGCCGCATGCAGGAGCGGCATCCGACGCATTTTTCCGCGTTCACCTGGATCGGAGGATTGTGCTTCACGGATTTGAGCAGGGCGCACGGACGGCGGCAGATCACGACGGAGGGGCAGGGGGCGGCGACTTCTTCCTTGATGGCCGTCTCGAGCGCGCCGAGATCGTTCGGGTCGACCGCGCGGATGTGCTCTCTCGGAACGCCGAGCGCGGCACAGATATCCTCGAGGCAGAGGTTCGGAGCGGGCTCGCCCATGAGGGTCTTGCCCGTGAGCGGGTTGTCCTGATGTCCGGTCATGCCGGTGATGGAGTTGTCGAGAATGAGGGTCGTGGAGCGTCCGCCGTTGTACACGACGTTGACGAGTCCGGTCAGCCCCGAGTGCATGAAGGTCGAGTCACCGATCACGGCGACGTATTTGTCCTCTTCGCCGCGGACCTTCTCCGTGCCGTGCAGGGTGGAGATGGACGCGCCCATGCAGTAGACGGAATCGATGGCGGCGAGCGGGGGCACCGCGCCGAGCGTATAGCAGCCGATGTCGCCGGAGACGCGCAGGCCGAGCTTCTTCAGCGTGTAGAAGACGCCGCGGTGCGGGCAGCCCGGGCAGAGAACCGGAGGACGGGCGGGGATCGCCGCGCCGACTTCGCAGTAATCCGGCTCCTCACTGAGCAGGCGTGCGCGCAGGAGCTCTTCGGAGTATTCGTCGCAGAGGGGCAGCACGTCCTTCCCGGTGACCTCGATGCCGAGGGTGCGGAGATGGTTTTCGATCACGGGATCGAGCTCTTCGATCACGATGATCTTCTCGTGCTTCGCGGCGAAATCGAGAAGGAGCTTCGTCGGAAGGGGATTGAGCAGCCCGAGCTTCAGATAGGAGGCGTTTTTGCCGAAGGTTTCCTTCGCGTAATTCAGGCAGTTGCCCGCGGTGACGATGCCGACCGTGGTCCCGTTGTCCTCAACGGTGTTGAGCGGGGTGGTCTCCGCGTATTCGGCGAGCTTCAGAAGCCGCTCTTCCACGACGACGTGGCGCTTTTTCGCGTTCGCGGGCATCATGACGTGCTTGCCGGGATCTTTTGCGTAGGGCTCGATTTCCTTTTCAACGCGTTCGCCGAGCTCGACCGGGGAACGGCTGTGGCTGACGCGGGTCGTGAGCCGGAGCAGGACCGGGGTGTCGAAGGTCTCGGAAAGCTCGAAGGCGATTTTCGTGAATTCCTTGCATTCCGCGGAATTTGAGGGCTCGACCATGGGCAGCTTCGCGGCGATCGCGTAGTGCCGGGAGTCCTGTTCGTTCTGGGAGGAGTGCATGCCGGGGTCGTCCGCCACGCCGATCACCATGCCGGCGCCGATGCCGGTGGGGCCTGCCACGAAGAGGGGGTCGGCGGCGACGTTCAGACCGACGTTCTTCATGCCGCAGAAGGCGCGTCCCCCGCCCACGGCCGCTCCGAGCGCGGCTTCGAGGGCGACTTTTTCATTCGGAGCCCATTCGGCGTAGATTTCCGGATAGGTCGCGGCGAATTCCGTGATCTCCGTGCTGGGGGTTCCCGGATAGCTGGAAACAAAGCGAACGCCCGCTTCGTACAGACCGCGCGCGACGCTTTCATTGCCTAAAAGGAGTTTCTTCATTCTGATTTGTCCTTTCGGATATCGGATAAGGGTGCCGAACTTGTATGAACAAAGTCCGATTGGAGATAATAATACAAACTATATTATACTACAAAAACGGGGATAACGCAAGATGGTATCGTGAAAAAACGGGTGTGAAAGAAGAGGAATTTCGAGGATTCCACGGGGTCCGCGGCGAATGCGGACATCGCGCCTGTCTTCTCGATTCGCCGCGGGGGAGGCTCCGATCGTCCGGTCCGAACGCCGCGGCGTGCCGCGCCTTGTGCGGCACGGTTTTCAAAAAAGTGAGAAAAAACGCAAAATAGTGAGATCAAGTGAGAAAAGCATGAGCTGATTCGGCGCGGCACGGGATATTTGACTTTGACTGACTTTCTTTGACTTTGACCTTTCCTGACTTTCGAGGTATAATAAGAGCACAATAAAGGACAAAGAAAGTCAAAGTCAAAACCGAACACGCAGCCGCAAGCGCCGAGGCAGACGCAGAAGTGTCAGCGAACGCGAAGGCGGGGACGGAGACGGGGAAGAAGGGAGGAACAGGCATGGTTTTGTCCGATCACATTGCCGCTCTGATCAACCGCATGCTCGAGGAAGGCGGCGGGAGCGCGGAGGTCAAACGGAACGAGCTGGCACAGCAGCTCGGATGCGTGCCGAGCCAGATCTCCTACGTCATTACCTCGCGGTTCACGCCGGAGCGCGGCTATGTCATCGATTCGCGCAGGGGCGGCGGCGGGTACGTCCGCATCGTCCGCGTCCAGATGAGCCGGAACGGGTACCTGATGCACTTCTTTCAGGCAATCGGACCGGCGGTCACCGCGGCGGAAGCGGAGGCTTACCTCAGAAACCTCTGCGAGCACGGCATCATGACCGAGCGGGAGGCAAAGGTCGCGCTCGGAACCATGAGTCAGGGCGCGCTCGCCGAATGCCCGCCGCAGAAGCGGGACGCAGTCCGCGCCGATATGCTGCGTCACGTGATCATGCTTTACATGATGCAGACTTGATAAACGTTTGATAAACAAGTCGAGAGTCAGTCGATAAACAGTCAATTTCATCAAGGAAACGGAGGAACGAATTATGCTCTGCGAAAAATGCAAAAAGAATGAAGCATCCTTTTACTATCACGAAAACGTCAACGGAAAAACCAAAACCTACCGCCTCTGCAAGGACTGCGCGGACGAGATGACCGAAAGCGGGGAACTGAAGGAGTTCGACGCCGACCGTTATTTCGAGGAATTCGATTCCTTCTTCAAGGATCCGTTCCGCTCGATGGACAATCTGCTCTCCGGCTTCTTCGGCGGCGAGAGAGCGGCGCTGGCGTCCGGCGGCAGACGCGAGGGAGAGGAGAAGGGCGAAGAAAAGAAATGCCCGAACTGCGGCATGACCATTTCCCAGTTCGCGCAGAATGGCAGGATCGGGTGCCCGAAGTGCTACGAGACCTTTGAAAAAGAACTCGCCCCGACCATCAGCCGCGTGCACGGGAGAGCCGCTCATGTGGGCCGCGCCCCGGCGAAGTTCCGCGAAAAGATCGATTTGAAGCGCAGGATCGAAAGCCTCGAAAACGAACAGCGGGAAGCCGTCCGCGGCGAGAACTATGAACGCGCTGCAGAGATCCGTGACGAGCTCAAAAAGCTCCGCGCCGCGGTGAACGGAAATCACGCGGCAGAGACCGCCGAGCCCGCCGAGGGCGCGCAGCAGGCGGAATGAACAAGAGCGACGAGGAAAGGAGAAAGACCATGTGGTATAACGAAACCGGAAAAGACTGCGACGTTGTTCTCGCCTCGCGCGTCGCGCTGAACAGAAATCTCGAGGACTTCCCGTTCACCGACCGGATGACCGGAGAGCAGGCGAAAAAACTCGTTGAAACGGTGAAAGCCGTTTATCCCGAGGCCGACGGATGGACCTTTACCGATCTGGAGACCGCTGACGCCGAAACGAAGAAGCGCCTCGCGGAACAGAACATCATTTCCCGCGAGCTTGCCGAAAAGAAGGGCGCGGCGGCGCTCTTTGAGAAGAACGGCGTGACCGTGACCGTGGGCGGAGAGAATCACGTCCGCATCGAAGCGGTGCGGGCGGGCAATGATCTCGAAGGCGCGATGAACGCCGCGTTCGAGGCGGAAGCGCTGCTCGATGAAAAGACCTCCATCGCCTTTACCGAACAGTTCGGGTACGTCACGCGTAATCCGGGCGAGCTCGGCACGGGTATGACGGCGTCCGCGACGCTGCACCTGCCCGTCAGCGCCGACACCGGGTGGCTCGGCAGGATCTCGTTCCGCCTCGCGAAGGACGGCATTTCCCTCCGCTCCGTGGACCGGGGCGGCGCGGCGACCGACGTGTACCTCGCGGCGAGCCGGGTCGCGATGGGTGTGGACGAGGACGGGATCCTGAAGCGTGTTTCCGATACCGTCGAAGCGCTCGTCTCGAAGGAACGCGAGCTGCGCGGCAAGCTGACCGAGGAATATAAGGAAGATCTCGCCGAATACACGCGGCGCAGTTACGGCTCCCTGGTTTACGCTGAGCGCCTCGGCATGAGGGAACTCATGGGGATGTATTCGAGAATGCGTCTCGCGGCATCTCTCGAGCTGGTCGGCATTCCGGTCGGACTCGTCGATCAGGCGATGTTCGGCAGTCTGCCCCACACCGTTTCCTGCGGCGCTGGCGAAGACGAGGACATCGGCAAAAAGCGCGCGGCATATGTCCGCGAGCTCATGAAAAAAGCGCCGATCTACGCCTCCTGACGGGACTCCCGCTCAAAACTGAATAGAATCGCTCCCTTTTTCCTATAATAGGAAGGGAACGGCAAAAGCCGGGTCAGCCCCGGCTTTTTTCTATGCGGACAGCGGAGAAAGGAAACTATTATGACCGTCGGATTCACGAAGAAGGCGCGGGGCGCATTGAACCGCGCGCTCGATCTCGCCTCGGACATGGGGCACGCCGCCGTGGGGAGCGAACATCTTCTGCTCGGGCTCGCAGGAGAGCGCGACGGGATCGCGGCGCGGGTGCTCGAGGAACGGGGCGTCACCTTTGAAAAGATCAAGCGGCTGATCGGCGAGGCGCAGGGCATCGGCACGCCGACCGCGCTCACCCCCGCGGACATCACCCCCCGTGTGAAGCGGATCATCGAAGCGTCCGCGAGCATCGCGGTCGGCATGGGGCACGGCTATATCGGTACGGAGCACCTTCTGCTCGCCGTGACGGAAGAAGGGGAATGCGGCGCGAACCGGCTGATTCGGGAAGCGGGAGCCGCGCCGGAGGACGTCAAGCGCGGCATCCTCTCCTGCTTCGGCGTGGGGGAGAGCGGGGAGAGCAGAAAGAAAAAGTCCGACGACGGGCTTGGGGAAGCGCTCGGACTGTACGGCAGGAATCTGTGCCGCGCGGCGCGGGAAGGCAGACTCGATCCCATCATCGGACGGGAAGCGGAAACTGCGCGGCTCATTCAGATCCTGATGCGGCGCACGAAAAACAATCCCTGCCTGATCGGGGAGCCCGGCGTTGGAAAGACCGCGGTGGTGGAGGGACTGGCGCAGCGGATCGCGGACGGTCAGGTCCCCGAACCGCTCGAAAACCGGATCATCGTCACCCTCGATCTCTCCGCCATGGTCGCCGGGGCGAAATACCGCGGCGAATTCGAGGAGAGGATGAAAAACGTCCTTGCCGAGGCACGGAAAAATCCCGCTGTCATTCTGTTCATCGACGAACTGCACGTGATCGTCGGCGCGGGCGGCGCGGAGGGCGCGGTCGACGCCGCGAACATCATGAAGCCCGCGCTCGCGCGGGGGGAGATCCAGCTGATCGGCGCGACGACCGTCGACGAATACCGCCGCCGCATCGAAAAGGACGCCGCGCTCGAGAGGCGGTTCCAGTCCGTGCTCGTGAGCGAGCCGACACCGGAGGAAAGCGAGAAGATCCTCTTCGGACTGAGGGACAAATATGAGGCGCACCACAAGCTGAAAATCACCGACGCGGCGGTGCGGGCGGCGGTCTCCCTGTCCGTGCGCTATATCGGCGACCGGTTCCTGCCGGATAAGGCGATCGATCTCATCGACGAGGCGGCGAGCAAAAAGCGGACCGCGGGCTTTTCCGCGTCCCCGGACGTGCGCGAGCTCGAAAAATCCCTCAAGACCGTCGGCGCGGAGAAGGAGGAGGCGATCCTCGGGGAGGACTACGAGGGCGCTGCGCGGCTGAGGGATGAGGAAAAGCGCATCACTGATCGCCTGGCAGCACGCCGGAGTGACTCCGCCCTCCGCCCGCGGACCGCGGAGGTCACGGCGGACGACGTCGCGCAGATCGTGACCGAATGGACGCGCATCCCCGTGAAGCAGCTCGCCGAGGAGGAAAGCGAACGGCTCCTGCATCTCGGCGAGCTTTTGAAGGAGAGGATCATCGGGCAGGACGAGGCGGCGGACAGCGTGGCGCGCGCCATCCGACGGGGAAGGGTCGGCGTGAGGGACCCGCGCCGCCCCATCGGGAGCTTTCTCTTTCTCGGCCCGACCGGGGTGGGGAAAACCGAGCTTTCCAAAGTACTCGCCGAGGTGCTGTTCGGGGACGCGGGCGCGATGATCCGCGTGGATATGTCGGAATATATGGAAAAGCACAGCGTCTCGAAGCTCATCGGGTCGCCGCCCGGGTACGTCGGCTACGGAGAGGGCGGTCAGCTTACGGAAAAGGTCCGCTGCCGTCCCTATTCCGTCGTCCTCTTCGACGAGATCGAAAAAGCGCATCCCGACGTGTTTCACGTGCTGCTGCAAATCCTCGAGGACGGGTGTCTGACCGACTCCGAGGGCCGCCGCGCGGATTTCAAGAACACCGTGCTGATCAGGACTTCGAACGTCGGCGCGGAACAGATCGCGGAGCCGAAGCGGATGGGCTTTCTCGACGACGAAGGCGCGGACCGGGAAAACGAAAAAATGCGCGTGCGCGTGAAGGATGCTCTGAAACGCGTCTTCCGTCCCGAGTTCCTCAACCGGATCGACGAGACGATCATCTTCAACAAGCTCTCGGGCGCGGACATCGAAAAAATCGCCGGGCTCATGCTCGGCGAGGTAAAAAAGCGGATCGAAGCGCTGGGGATCGACGTGAGCTTCGACAGCGAGGTCGTCGCGGCTCTCGCGCGGGAGGGCTTCGATCCCGTCTGCGGGGCGCGTCCTCTGCGCAGAGTCATCGTGCGGCGGGTCGAGGATTCGTTTTCCGAGGCTCTCTTGACCGGAGAGGTGAAGCCGGGAGAGCGGGTGAGGGCGGTGCTTGCCGGGGACGGGATCCGGTATAAAAGGGAGGACTGATCTTTTTTCAGACGCACCTCGCTTTCACACTTCAAAGAGTTGAAATCGATCCGTTTATGTGCTATAATAACCGCGGTAAAAAAACCGCGGGGACGGGATGAGTACGGTCCACGCGGGGAACAAGAATCACTCGAAAGGAGAAAACCCATGAAAAAAGCATTTCTGATCCTTCTCGCGCTGACCTTGTGTCTGTCTCTCGCCGTTTCCTGCGGCAAGTCGGAGCAAAAGCCCGACACGCAGCCTAAGACCGATGAAACGCCGAAGGCCGATGCGCCTGCAGCCGAAGAACCCGCGGCGGAAGAACCGGCTGCCGAGCCACAGCAGCCTGCAGAGGAACCGGCTGCCGAAGAGCCGGCCGCCGAGGAACCGGCTGCGGAACCCGCCGTCGAACCCGAACCGGCTGCCGAGGCCGCCGGATCCGGCTTTGATGGCGTCGAAATCCCCGCGGACGGCGTCATCCGGACTGCCGCGGAGCTCGGCAAGGTCCTCACCGACGGCGATCCCGCCGGTCAGTACAAAGTGGAGGCGGCAGAGCTCGATATGAGCGGGATCCTTTACGGCTCGCTCGGCAGAGAAGACGCGCCGTTCACCGGCTCCTTCGACTTCGGCGGATGCACGCTGAAGAATCTGTACCGGCCCCTCTTCCTCTATACCTCCGGGGCGGAGATCCGCAATCTGAAGATTGCCGACACAAAGATCGTCAACGAGGATGAAATCCCCGAGGATATGATCCGCTGGGGACTCGTCGTTTCCGACGCGACGGATACCGGCATCACCGACGTTGAAATCGCGGATACCGTGGATCTCAACGTCTGTATCTACTCGAACGACGCCTGCGTCGGCGGGATCGTCGGACACGCCGCCGGAAACTGCGAATTCGTCCGCCTCAGCAGCGCGGCGAAGGTCGCGACCGAAAGCATGAAGGTTTTTGTCTCGCCTCTGGTCGGTTGGTTCGAGGGTTCCTCCAAAGACATGGCGATCATGGACAGCTGTGTCTTCACGGGCACGCTCGATGACACCGCGGTCGGGAACGACTCGAAGGTCGGCGGCATCGCGGGCGCTCTCGGCGACGCGACGGTTGTCAACTGCGCGAACTACGGCAAGATCACGAGCACCGACGGCGGTCAGTGCGCGGGCGTGATCGGTTGGGCATGCGGCAGCGGTTATTACATGGAAAACTGCCTGAACGCCGGTTCGGTTGACGGCGGCACCTTCACGGGCGGCGTCATGGGGTATTCCAACCGCGCGGCGGGCGAGCTTACCCTCTGCGTCAACACGGCGGAGGTCATCGGAACCAATCCCGACAACACGGGCGCGATCGGCGGTCTGATCAAGAACACGGAAACATGGTCCTTCTGCTACTGGACGGAGGACAGCTGCGCGGTCGGCTATAATTCCACCGGAAACGCGTCGATCACCGATTTCGAAGCATGCTCAGACACAGCGGCAGCCGTGAGCGCGGCGGCCGCCTCGGGCGGTGAGTT
>JAEEGL015400183.1_pt1 | contig 11845 bp, 10 predicted proteins | sample 9134231 | NCBI WGS metagenome assembly JAEEGL01 (sample SAMN16246548, study PRJNA631951) | gut metagenome | biome: gut microbiome; feature: rumen; material: fiber-attached | host: Bos | place: Iran: Karaj | collected 2018-10 | reverse complement strand
GGTTCGTTATTAATAATACGATATGAACGATATATCTGCTCAAGAAGAATAACTCTCATGAGCTGATGTGGAAATGTCATATCTGAAAAGCTGAGATGGAAGTTGGCTTTAGAGGTTATGAAATTATGTAAACCAAGCGAGCCGCCAATCACGAAAATGATATGGCTTATTCCATCAATACCAAGACTATTTATATGACCGGCGAGTTTTTCGCTGGTCATTTTTTTACCATTTATTTCAAGGGTAATTATATAGGTGTCGGTTCCTATTCCTGTGCTCTCAGGGATATACTTTGCGATTCGTTCTGCTTCCTTCTGAAGGATCATATCTGTTACAGTATCACTCGCTTTATCAGGTGTTTTTTCGTCAGCTACTTCAATGATATCAAGAGAGCAGTAGCGGCTCAGTCTTTTTGAGTATTCAGCTATAGCATCTCTGTAAAATGCTTCTTTGATTTTACCAACGCATAAGATATCGATTTTCATATTAGATTCCTTTTCATACTGTTATTTTTATTACGTATTGTTTATTACGTATTGTTTCATACATATTGTTTCACACTTGTCATATGATTATGTTATGTGGTATCCTTGTCACTATGATTGATTATTTATTTAAAACAAATGGTAAACTGAATATTAGAAAAACAGTTTTTATTATTCTTGCAGTGCTCTGCATGGGAGTTATTTTTTATTTCTCATCAATGAATGCAGATGATTCAACTGAGGAAAGCCATGAATTAGGTAAATTCGTAGGATATATAGTTGAGTATGATTTCCAGAACTGGTCACCTGACGCACAGGAGAGATATGCAGCAAAGCTGGATCATCCTATTCGTAAGACTGCACATTTTCTGGAATATATGCTGCTTGGAATCCTTCTTACAGGTGCTCTGTATGAGAAGAAGCGTAGCAGGAAGCAGAAGATACTATTCCCGTTTATCATTGGCGCACTGTATGCTGTGAGCGATGAGCTGCATCAGCTCTTTGTAGGAAGCGGCAGGGCGTGTGAGGTGACTGATATGCTTCTCGATAGTGGTGGCGTGATCGTGGGTATTCTTCTGGCTATACTTAACATCATTATTTTCCGTAAGATATTCAGCAATCTTTATTAGTTACTTGTATTTTACTTGTGTATGGATTGGTTTCGGCAAGCGGATAAGGGGTCTTGAGTTTTATAAGCTCAAAGACCTCTTCTTCATTTTTACGAATGACTCCGGAGGTGATAAGCTCTTCGGCACCATAGCTTATAAGCTCCTTATTAACAACTCCGTCGTTATGTGTAATGAAGAAAAGTATACCACGTTTTTTTAGACTTTTATTTAGTGCCATAACCCTGTCAGTTGCAGTCAGATCTATGTTGTTTATACCACTTGCATATATGATAACAACCCTTGTGTTTTCGTCAATCGCGTCCTCTATATCATTTACAAATGTATCAATATTTGCAAAGAACAGGTTTCCTCCGAATCTGTAGATCACTGTTCCCTGAATAGGACGTGCATCGGGATGGGCCTTAAGGGAATAGAAGCCTTCATGTCCATTTATTATTCCAACATAAGTTCTCTGAGGAGAAACGGCCTGTCTTATAACTGCAAAGAAGGATAGGATTACGCCTATCATAACTCCGTATACTGTTCCAAAAAGGAGAACTCCTGCCATAGCAGAAATAAATATGATCATATCCGATCGGCTGTTTTTAATAAGCCTTTTCAGTAGTCCGAATTCACACGCACTGAGCAGTGCGGCTACGATGATTCCTGTAAGTATCGGAACAGGAAGATATGGTATAAAGTCCGTAAAGAAAAACAGAATGCAAGCCATAGTTATACTTGCGGATACACTCATCAGCTGCGAATGACCACCGAATTGTCTGACTATCGAAGTACGTGAAACACTGGCATTTACAGGACAGCTGCCAAATACACCGGAGGTTATGTTGGCAAGTGAATAACCAAGGACCTCACGGTTAGTATCGAGATCATAACCATCCTTAATTGCATTTGATCTGGATGCAAGTATTGTTTCTGACATAATAACCAGTGCGATGGTAAGAGCCGAAAAAGTAAGGTCCGGTAATAAATGAAAATCGATGTGAAGCAGCCTTGGAGCAGGAAGTCCGGCTTCTGCCTCAGGAAGAAGCTTAACACCCTTTTCAGCAAGTTCCATCCACTGAGTTAAAACTCCACCCAGAACGAGCATAATAACAGACATCGGAAGCTTAGGAACAAGTCTTCTGAATACAAGTATTATGATTATAGTCGATAATCCGAGGATAAATGAAATCAGATGAAAGGATTTCATTTGTTTGAATAGATTGTATATAAGATCAGTGATTTCTCCTGTTCCTGCCTGACCTCCGTACAGCTTTGAGAACTGCATAAGTATGATTTCGAGACATATACCTGTAATAAATCCACCCATAACAGGAACGGAGATATACTTAACAGCTCTGCCTGCCTTTAAGAAATAGAATAGAAGCAGCCAGAGACCTATAATAAATGTGAGAACCGGAACCACCTGCATGGCCTGCTTTGAACCGGACACGATTCCGAGAGAAGCAAGAGTTCCGCCGGTGAGAGCGGCAGGTGCCGCATCAACTCCGAAAACAAAATCATAGGATGTTGTGAGTAGTCCGAAAACGAGTATAGGAAAAAGAGAACCATAGAGACCATAAATCATCGGAAGTCCTGCTATCTGTGCATAGCCCATAGAAATAGGAATTGACACAAGAGCTACAATGATTCCGGAAAAAAGGTCCTTTGCTACGAAGCCTGCTTTGTAGTTGTTTGGAAATTTGCTTTTTATATACGCTTTCATAAGTGTAATTATAGCAATTAGATGAGTTGATTACTATACCTAAATAATTACTTGAGTATTTGACTTATATAGCGTGGAAATGTAAAATAGAAAAGGTGTGTGTTGATTTTTTATATAATTATAATTCATGGAGCCTGGTGGTCATATGAAGAATAAAAAAATCCTTATTCAGGTCGGAAAGCTTATAACATTTGTTTTCTTTTTGGGCATTCTTTTTATTTCTACAATCTTTATACTGACCAATACCCATACTTATTTAAAAGAAAAGCAAAAGACTATATCTGCAGATCTTAACGCGGTCAGTTATGCAATTGACATCCGATTCTGGAAGGATGAATTTACATATATTGAGCATCATATGGATGAAATAAAAGATGTAGATAGAAGTAAAGATGATGTATTTGATAGCACTGATTTTTCAGATTTTCAAAATCTATCTGATGACGATAAGACATATGTTTGCGCTTTTTTGTATTTTTATTATTCTGAAGTTTTTGAGAGAGAGATTAAGGAAAATGCTTTTGATTACTCGCACGCATTTTTAATGGATATCAGTGAAAAAAACAGAGGATTTGTTTTTTATAATATAGAAGGTAATAAACTGGATGAAAATACGCTGGGACGTAAGTGGGATTATGATCTGGATGACCATCCTGCCGCAAAAAAAATAATTGAAGGCGAAGATGTAGCTTTCGAAAACTGGAAAGATCCTACAAACAATGTGAATTATTATGTGGGATATATTGCACTTGATGATGAACATGAATGGGTGCTTTGTTTATCTTATGACTGGAGTTATATGAGAAGTCGTATTTTTAATAATACGCTTATTCTTGTTGCAGTGCTTATCGTAACAAGCCTTCTTTTCCAGTGCTTTGTAATACTGTTTTTCCTCAGAAAGAAAGTCCTGCTGCCGCTTACTGATGTAGAGACCGGACTACGTGATTATATGGAAAACAAAGCCAGTGATGAAGTTGTAAGGAAAATGTCCGAGGTAGAGTCTGAGAATGAAATAGGAGTTCTGGCAAATGATATCTCACAGCTTGCGATTGAGATTGATGATTATATGAATGAGAATATCAAGCTGGCAAGTGAAAAACAGAGAGTACAGTCAGAGCTTAATTTTGCATCACAGATACAAGATAGTACGCTTATAAAGGATTTTGATATAAATGAAAAAATAGAAGTGTGGGGATCAATGACTCCTGCAAAGGAGGTTGGAGGCGACCTTTATGATGTCTTTATGATCGACGATGATCATATAGGTATGTGCATAGCCGATGTTTCGGGAAAAGGTGTGCCGGCTTCACTTGTTATGATGTCAGCTACGACAGCTATACGAAGCTTTGCTCTTTCAGGAATTGGATGTAGTGAAATACTGGAAAAGCTTAACGATGTAATCAAAAAGAGAGAGCTATCTAACATGTTCATTACAGTATGGATCGGAATACTGGATCTGAAAACCGGTATACTTACAACTGCCAACGGAGGCCATGAGTATCCTGCTATTTATCATGGTGATCAGTTTGTGCTTTTCAAGGATAGACATGGACTGGTTGTAGGTGGATATCTCGGAACTAAATATCCTGAGGAAACGCTTCAGCTTAAGCCGGGAGATATAATATATGTTTACACTGATGGTGTAGCAGAAGCTCAAAATCCATCAGACGAATTCTATGGCTGCGATAGAATAATAGACTCTCTGAACCGTGTTATGAATGAAAACCGCGAGTCAGGACCTAAGGAAATAATAGAAGGCGTAACAGAAGATCTGGATAAGTTTGTTCAAGATGCTGAGCAGTTTGACGATACAACTATGCTCTGTGTTAAATATTTAGGATAAAGAGGACATAAAATGAGTGACGATTATAATAGGATGAGTCAGAAGGAAATAAACAAAATGAAAAGAAAACGTAAGGTCTTTATTCTGAGAATTCTTTCTGTATTCATAGCTTTGATTCTTGTGACTATTCTTGGGATCATCTTCTTTAAGATAATGTTCGACAAGAAGGAACGTGATAAAAAGGCGGTCGAAGAAAAGACTACAGCTGCCGCAACTACTGAAGAGGTAGCGAGTAGCGGACAGGCAGAGATAGCTGAAGAAGAGATAGAGCCGAATGGTGATGCGGCACCGATTGATGAAGATAGCTGGATGGCAGGAAAGACTATATATAACCCTGTTGCTACTGATAGTACTATACATCTTCCGAAGGCCGATCTTGAAGCTTTTGATCAGGTTATATCTGACAGCGCCGGACATGATTCATCCTCAGAGGATGCAGCCGGCGGAAGTGCATGGGATACAGTTACTCTTCAGCTTGATAATGTTGAGGGATCGATCAACATTACAGAGCCTGATAATCCTACAAAGACACAGCAGCTTACAAGTACATATATGATTCTTGTTGACCTGGATTCAGACACTATAGTAGCAGAGCGTGACTGTGAAAAGGTTGTAAGTCCTGCATCTATGACTAAGGTGCTTACCGTTCTGACAGCAAGGGACTTTATAGACGAATCAAACCTGGATGATACATTTGTCATAAATACAGATATCACAGAGTATTGCAGAATAAATAATTGTAGTGCTGTTGGATTTCTGCCTAATGCCGAAGTTACTGTAAGGGATCTCCTTTATGGTACGATACTTCCATCCGGTGCAGATGCAGCTATGGGACTTGCGGAGTATTGCTGTGGAGACCAGGAGACCTTTGTGAATGCGATGAATGAAAAGGTTAAGCAGCTGGGACTTTCCGAGACCGCTCACTTCACAAATGTTGTCGGCATATACGACGAGGAGCTCCACTGTACTATGAAGGATATGGCGATAATTCTCGGTGTGGCTGTTCAGGATGATCTTCTGAGAGATGTTCTTTCACTCAGAACCTACACAACAGACTATTCGTATTATCCATCAGAGGTAAATGGAACTACTGAGCAGGCAGAGGGTTCAGAAGGGGCAGAAGGCACGGTGCCTGCACCGGATGAAGAAGCAGTTTCAATAGAGGTATCAAACTGGTTCCTTCGCAAGATAGAAGATAAGCCGATGCATGGAAATGTAGTTGCAGCCAAAACAGGCTTTGTAGATGAAGCGGGCTGCTGTGCAGTAAGCTATTATGAGGCGGATGACGGAAAGCATTATGTATGCTGTACGGGAAATGCCTTCAGCTCATGGAGGGCGATATATGATCACGTGAGTGTTTACAGATCCCTCACGCCATAAGCTATTAGCTAAGTAACTTAATAATTATTCAATAATATAAGGGACGGTCACGTAAGTCAAAGTGGATCGTCCCTTTTTGTATTCTGACGCAATATAACTGTAAATCAATCGATTACATTTTGTAATATATACTTGACATTATGTCGCGAGAGTATTATTATATGATTCGTGAGAAAACACTTTAGGTTTTTAAGTATATTTAAGGAGGACAAGGGAATGTCACTGGTTGTTAAGGATCTTTATAAGAAATATGGAGAAAAGGTCGTAGTTGATCATATCAGCTTTGAGATGACTAAGCCGGGCGTATATGCACTGCTGGGTTCTAACGGAGCAGGTAAAACTACTACCATAAGAATGATTCTTGGTATGCTGGATAGAGATGGCGGTGAGGTTACATGGAATGGTAAGCCACTTACATTTGATAACTGCAATATCGGATATCTGGCAGAGGAGAGAGGTCTTTATCCAAAGTACACACTTATCGATCAGATAAGATACTTCGGAGAGCTGAGAGGCGTAGATAGAAAAACTATTGATGAGAGAATTAAGTACTGGGCTGAGAGACTTAAGGTTGAAGAGTATCTCTATCCTGAAAAGGCAGCAGAAATAATCGCTAAGCAAAAAGGCGAGAAGGTAAATACTGCAAAGATGGGCAAGAAGAAAAAGGCAAAGCTTCAGAGCCCTGATCAGCTGTCAAAGGGTAATCAGCAGAAGATACAGTTCCTTATAGCTCTTATTTCCGATCCTGAGCTGATTGTCCTCGATGAGCCATTCTCAGGACTTGATCCGGTAAATGCTGACATACTTAAAGAGGTTGTCAGAGAGCAGATAGCTGCCGGAAAGTATATCATCATGTCAAGTCACCAGATGGAGGTTGTTGAAGAGTTCTGTACAGATATAACTATCCTTCACAGATCAAATGCAGTTGTATCCGGAAATCTTAATGAGATAAAGAAAGAGACCGGAAGAGTTAACTTAAGCCTTAAGGTAGAGCAGGATATAGCTTCTTACATAAAAGAAGTCGGTGCTGAAATAGTTACAGAGAAAGAGTTTGAGTATAGCATCAAGGTTACAGGTGATGAGCAGGCAAACAAGCTACTCGCAAACCTGATAAGTGCAGGAATTCCTATAGTAAGATTTGACCTTAGCGAGCTTTCACTTCACGAGATATTCGTAAAGGCAGTTGGAGGAGAAATAGAAGAGGAAGAAGAGTAAAAGTCTTATATCTTACAGGAAGGAATGATAAAAATGAATAAACATGAAAATATATACAGTATGAAGGGAATCGGTAAGGTTTACAGATTTACCGTCCTTCAGACTCTTAAGAATAAAACATACCTATTATCACTCATAATGATGATCATTTTTATGGGTGCTATAGGACCTATAAACTATTTACTGACAAATACTCAGGAGAAGAGTATGAAGGAAGGCGATATCCTGAATGATCTTACTTCTGAGAAAATCATGATCTTGAATGAGACAGATATAAAGTTTGATCAGATCGCTGAAGATAACTTCTCAGATAAAGAGGGTGGTCTTAAAAAGGAAATGATCACATTTTATCAGGCTGGCGAAAAGTCTGAGGATGAGCTGATCAATTCTCTTGGTAAGAAGGATTCCCTTGTTGTGATCAAGCTGGGTGAATCAGGCTACAAGGTAAGCGGAATAATCGGTAACGATTCAGAGGTTAAAACAAACGAGATAAATGATATAACCGATCTTGTAAACAGTCAGTTTTTGGATGCAAGGATGAAGGATACCGGTATCAGTGAGGCTGATATAATGAAGCTTTCTCAGGGAGTAAAGGATGAAGGTGCAGTTTTACAGAGTGAATACAAGGATGAGCTTGAAAAAACTATAACAGGTGCCTCATATTCTACCTATATGACCGGTTTCTCTATACTCATCTTTTTAGTAATAACACTTTCAAACTCATATGTAATTACCGCTGTTACAGAGGAGAAGCAGTCAAAGCTTGCTGAAAATATACTCGTAAGTGTAAGACCTATGGCTCTACTTATGGGAAAGATTTTTGGTATGCTTACTTATGTATTTATGATCCTTGTTGGTGGACTTTTAGCTACTAAGGCTTCCAATCTGATCATGGAAAATGTATTTAATATCGATTTAAGCAAGATAAATAATGGTGGCGTTATCAATATGTCACTTATCAGCGATTCGGGAGTATTAACAACAATCATAGTTGTTGTAACTATAATTTTCGGAGTATTATCATTTTCCGTTCTGGGTGGTATCTTCGGTAGTGCATGTTCAAAGCCTGAGGATACTCAGAATGCAACCGGTTCCGTAATGATGATTGCAATGGTAGGATACTTCGCATCATTTATGCTCGGAACAGTTGATAAGGATGTATGGAATATGGTGCTTACATATATTCCTCCATTTTCTTATTACTCCATGCCGGTTATGTATGCAACAGGAAGAATAGGGCTGCCGGAGGTAGGACTTTCTCTGGCTATACAGCTCGCAGTGCTTGTTGTCGTTACTATGCTTTGCGCAAAGACATACAGGACACTTGTTCTCAGTGACTCAAGTACACCAAAGTTTATGACTATAATCAAGTCACTTAAAGCGTAAGGGGGTAATGTAAGATGTTTAAGAATTTCAGTAAAGTATTTAAGTTTACATTTCATAATCAGGTAACAACAAAAGGCTACAAGATTGGAACAATTCTTTTTGCAATCCTCCTTTTTGCCGTTCCTGCAGTTATTCTCTTCTTTATGGGAGCGTCATCTGAAGAGGACGAAGAGGGAATCAAAAGCTGTGGTGCTGATAAGATATATGTTGTGTCAGATAACACACCGCTTGAGGACTTTAATTCTCTTAATGCTCTCGGCGTTGAGGAGTACACAGCTATAGAGTATATACCTGCAAAGAGTGTAGATGATGCATTAAACACTGTTAAGGCGGGCGACGAGAAAACCAGCCTTATCCTGGAGATAACTCACGAGGACAGGATATCAGAGAGAATAATCATCCCTGAGAACAGTACTATAGATAAAACTACAGCAGAAAACTATGAGGACTTTATAGAAGAAGCTGATCAGACATTTACAGTTCTGGCATCGGGGCTTCCTATGCAGGAGCTTACAAAGGTTTCAATTCCTGTTAATTCTGATGTTTATACAGCAGACGGATACGTGGCTGATTCAAGTCTTATGAATGACAAGACAGCGCTTAAGGAGCAGAACAATAATGAAATCCTTAAGGTTGCAAATATGGTTCTTACATTTCTTGCCATCATGGTCATTTACTTTATAGTAATCATGTATGGTAACGGAATTATGCAGAATGTAGTTCTGGAGAAATCAAATAAGCTTATGGATACAATGCTTGTGTCAATACATCCGCAGGCACTTATATTCGGTAAGATGATGGGAATACTTGCTGCAGCATTCCTTCAGCTTTTCATCTGGATTGCAGCGCTCGTAGGAGGCTTTGTAACAGGATACGTATTGGTAGAAAATCTTTACCCGAAAAATGAGCTTGCATTTATCACATTCCTGAAGAGCTTCAAGGAAATGAACTTATTTACACCGATAAATGTAATCATAGCAGTTCTTGTTCTGGTTCTCGGAATCGTATTCTACTGCTCAATTTCTGCTATTTGCGGAGCTATATCTTCAAGTAGAGAACAGGCAGCAAGTAACCAGGGTATATTTGTTATTTTGATTCTTGTGAGCTTCTACATAGTAATATTTAACATGAACGGTACATCATTTGAAAACTGGATATATCTGCTCCCATGTACCGGAGCATTTGTACTTCCATCCGGTGTTTGTACAGGCCTTTGCAGCACGCCGCTTGCACTTGCAGGACTTGGAATAATGGTTGTTTTAGCCGGACTGCTTCTGTTCCTCGCAGGAAAGCTCTATACAATGATGTCATTATATAAGGGAAATAAAGTGGATCTTGTAAAGGCGTTTAAGATGCTTGCAAGTAATAAATAAGAAGGTGATTTTATGAACACTGCTAAATTGGCCGGATTTATAGTCGGAGGCGTAATATCTGTTTTCCTTGTACTGATTATACTTAAGTTTATAAATAAGGATTCTTCATTAAGAGCTAAGTATGATGAGAGACAGCATATAGTAAGAGGAAGAGCATATAGAATAGCCTTCTGGACTGCAGTTATACTTCTTGCACTATACAGCTTTATAGATGCATATAAAATCGATATTCCGATTAAGAGGCATGTGATTCCTTTTATCATCATAATGATTTCTGTGCTGGTTCATACAAGCTATGCGATACTTAATGATGGTTACTTTGGCATGAATGAAAGCAGAAAAAGAGCAATGGTCATGTTTGTACTGATAGGGCTTCTGAATTTTGGCATCTCGATTTTAGAGATGAATCGTGGACAGATGATAGAGGAAGGAAAGCTAAGCTCACCATTTATGAATCTTATCTGTGGAATCAGCTTTGTGATTATCGGCATTGTACTATTCATAAAGAGTAGAATAAGTAAGGATGATTATGCCGAAGAAGAAGAGTAGGAGGCAGACGTAGATGAAGAATCTAAAACTTAAGTCTGCCCGGGCAGCTAAGGACATGTCGCAGGCTGACCTTGCTCAGGCTGTCGGAGTTTCAAGGCAGACAATCAATTCAATAGAAAAGGGTGATTATAATCCGACTATAAAGCTCTGCATAACTATATGTCACGTGCTTGATAAAACACTTGATGAGCTTTTTTGGGAGGGATGATAATCTGAAATAACCTTAGATATTAAAGCTCCAAAGTAGATAGGTGATTGAACCTTGATCTGCTTTGGGGCTTTCTTTTGTTTTTGGTGTTGTTTTATTTGAAAAAAGTATAAAAAGGTGTTGACAAGCAGATAAGATTGTGTATAATTAAATTGCACACAATTAAAATAAACAAAATCAAAACAGACAGGATAGGCTAAATCACTCAATACTAAATGAAGAAACATAAGGAGGTTTAATAATATGTTTTATGATTTATCAGTAATGGCTGCAGACGGCAGCGAGGTATCAATGAAGGATTATGAGGGAAAGGTAGTACTTGTAGTAAATACAGCAACAGGCTGTGGATTTACCCCACATTATAAGGACCTTGAGGCTATGTATGAAAAGTTCCATGATCAGGGCTTTGAGATAATCGATGTTCCTTGCAATCAGTTTGCAGGACAGGCTCCTGAATCAGATGAGGAGATACATGAATTCTGCCAGCTTAAGTACCATACTCAATTTCCACAGATGAAAAAGTCTGATGTAAATGGAGAGGGTGCGATAGAGCTGTTCAAGTTCCTTAAAGCTGAGAAGGGCTTCGAGGGCTTCGGAAAAGGACCTAAGGCTCTTGCAATGTCAGCACTTCTTAAGAAGATGGATAAGGATTATAAGAATAATCCTGAGATCAAGTGGAACTTTACAAAGTTCATCATTGATCGAAAGGGTGAGGTGGTTGCGAGATTTGAGCCAACAGCAGACATGAAAAAGGTTGCTGAATGTGTAGAGAAGTTGATATAGTAGAAGAGGATCTATGAAGACTCCGGAAGCTACCGGAAAAAACTATATCAAGATATTATAAAAAGATACAAAAGAGGAAACTATAAATGAGTAAGTATGATTGTTTAAAACTTGAAAATCAGCTGTGCTTTCCACTCTATGCATGCTCGAAGGCGGTTATAAGTCATTATAAGCCGTTGCTTGATAAGTTTGATCTCACATATACACAATATATAACTATGATGGCTATGTGGGAGCATAAGAGGATGAATGTAAAGGATCTTGGTAAGTGTCTATACCTTGATTCCGG
>JAEEGL013533080.1_pt1 | contig 11845 bp, 9 predicted proteins | sample 9134231 | NCBI WGS metagenome assembly JAEEGL01 (sample SAMN16246548, study PRJNA631951) | gut metagenome | biome: gut microbiome; feature: rumen; material: fiber-attached | host: Bos | place: Iran: Karaj | collected 2018-10 | reverse complement strand
TATAAGAAGTTGTTTGCGGGTCTTGTTATAGGATGTCTGTGTGCATTGCTTTTTGTGATGACTGTGATAGTGTATGTTGATCCGTTTTTTCACTATCATGCTCCGCTTGAGAATTTTCCGTATGTGGTTGACAATCAGCTTAGTCAAAATCCCGGAATGGCCAAAAATATGGATTATAATGCATGTATAATTGGATCATCTATGACTGTTAATTTTGATACTGATGATTTTAAAGAAATGATGGGACTTGATATTTTAAAGCTCAGCTACAGCGGTGCTTACCCAAAGGATGATTATAATATTTTATCAATAGTATTTGATAATAATAGTAGAGCAAGACAAAATAACCAGGTCGATGCAGTGTTTTTTGCAATGGATATCCCGGTTATGACTGCGGATATAGAGACTACAAAGTATCCAAGACCGGAGTATCTTTATGATGAAAATCTGCTAAATGATGTAAATTATGTGCTTAATAAAGATGTTCTTATGCAATATATATTAAGACCTTTAATTCAAGGCAAAGGTTCGGATCTTTCAGAAATATATTTCAGCTGGTGGACGCCTGAATATTATAATATCCAATGGGTTATGCATACCTATGAAGAACCTGAAAAAGTGTCGAAGGAAACCGCTAAAGATGCATTTATAACACAGACTGGTATTAATTTGGATATAAATATTCTTCCTTTTGTAAAAAATAATCCGGATACTGAGTTTTATTTCTTTTTCCCACCCTACAGCATTTTATACTGGCACAATATAATGCAGGCAAATACTTTTGAAGCCACGATGAATCAGTATCAGTATGTGGCGGAGAGACTGCTTGAATATGACAATGTTCACCTTTTTTATTTTCAGAACATGCCGGAGGTTACAGACTTAAACAATTATGCTGATTATTCACATTATAAGCCTGAAATTAATCGTTTTATGGTTAATTGCTTTACAAATGGTCAATATGAGATTAAGACAAAAGAGCAGATGGCAGATGAACTTGATAAAATGCGTGGTATAATAGATTCGTTTGATTTTAATGCCCTGTTTTCAGTGGACTGGGGCTGAGTTGTAATTTGAGCAAAAATTTATTTAACTTTTTTGATTTTATGAAGTAAGTATGAGGAGAAAAAATGAGAGAAGAAAATATACATAGAAGACACAGAAAACGTAGGAAACCAATTAAAAGAGATAATACTATTTCATTATCAGACATTCCGGTTTGGGTACATTTTCTTATAGGCGGAATTATACTGGCAGTTGTTATTTTTGCCATAGTTAAACTTGTTTTGTGGAATATGGGAACGGCAGAGCTTGATTCAACTGATACTGGAAGTTTTGAAGTAGAGGTGCTTGATCAGATTTTCCTTTTGTCTGAGGATAAAAAAGCCGGACATGAGTTTGATGATGAAGAGACAATTCTTTTTCTTGGAAATGATTCTATTACCTATGATCAGGGAGAAAGTGGCGTAACAGCTCAGGTTGCAAGTATTCTTGGAGCAAATGTTATTAACTGTGGATATCCGGGGTCAACAGTAGCACTTAAGAATGCATCTTTTTCCGAGGATTACGCTATGGATGCATATAGTTTTTATAATGTTGCTAATTGTATTGCATCTGAAGATTTTAGTTCCCTTGAAAGCCATCAGGGAAATTTTGATGATTATACATTTACAGGTTCAACTGACAGACTTAAAAACATTGATTTTAATAAGATAGATACAATTGTGATTTATTATAATGCCCAGGATTACATGAATCTTAGAATCGGTATGAATCCGGACAATGAGTATGATCCAATCACTTATAGAGGAGCTCTGAATGCAGGAATTAAAGCTATTCAGGATAAATATCCATATATAAGAATCGTATGCATGTCATTTACGATGTGCTATGCATTTGATTCAAGCGGAAACCTTGTTAGTGGAGACAGATATGACTTCGGAAACGGTAAACTTACTACTTATCTGCAGTTTATGATAGATGTATCCGGAGAAAGAGGAGTATCATTTATTGACGATTATTATGGAACAATTCACGAAGATAACAGCTCCGAATGGATGCTTGACAATATTCATGTAAATGCAGACTGTAACGCGTATGTGGCTCGTCATTTTGTGAATGCAATATATCCTGATAAATAATTTTGTAAAGAGTGATAATAATCTTTTGATTTAAAGTTTAAACAAAGAGGATTCAGGAAAAAAGAGGATATTTTGGTAATGAAAAAGAAAACAGTGGTTGATTATCTGCAACTTCAGGGAGCGGTTATTGTTTATTCGCTATCTACAGTTGCGGCAAAATTCGCTTCAGAGCAGGAATTTTTGTCTTTTAAGTACATATTTTTCTTTGGCGTGGAGTTTGTGATTTTAGCAATTTATGCACTTATCTGGCAGCAGATGATAAAAAAGTTTGAGCTTTCAATAGCCTGTGCAAATAAAGCAGTTACACTTTTGTGGTCCATGCTTTGGAATTTTATCATTTTTTCTACAGGGATAACGGTGGGAAAAGTTGTTGGTGTATTGATTGTTGTATGTGGAGTTATAGTCATGAATTCAGAAGCTACTGAAAAAAAGCAGGGTGAGAGTACTTTGGGAAAGGAGGAAGATAAATGATTAATATCTTTTTCCTATTCATGGTAGTAGCTGAGCTGATAGCAGCTTCTTCTCAAATGCTACTAAAGAAGAGTGCTCAAAAAGAACACTCCTCTATAATTACTGAGTATCTTAATCCATGGGTAATCTGCGGATATGGTTTACTGCTTTTATCTATGATTGTGACAATATTTTGTTACGATGGGCTAGGATATATGGGGGTTGTAGTTATGGAACCCATAAACTACGTGATTGTTCTTGTTATGGCAAGGCTGTTTTTTAAAGAAAAGATTACTTTGCGTAAGCTTATAGGTGTGATTCTTATCATCAGCGGAATAGTAGTATTTTACGTGTTGGGGTGATTGGTATTCATAGGGAGAGAAAATGAAAAAAATATTTGGAATTAAGAGAAAGAAAACTCAGGAACGTGCTAGAGAATGGCGCGATGACCAAGATTTTGAAGAGTATGAAGACGATTACTTTGAAGAAGAAATTGACGAATATGACGACGAAGTAGACGGTGATTACGAAGAAGAAATTGACGAGTACGACGAAGTAGACAGTGATTACGAAGAAGAAATTGATGAGTACGACAAAGTAGACAGTGATTACGAAGAAGAAATTGACAAGTACGACGATGAAGTAGACAGTTGTTACGAAGAAGATACCGACGTATGCAGCAAAAATGAGAATTATAGTGCTGAGGAATTCGATAGAGAATCTATGGATGCCGACTATGATGATATAGATTATTATAGAGAGACTGCAGATGAAAGCAGTGACGACATAGACTACGATAGAGAGACTGTAGATGAAAGCAGTGATGACATAGACTACGATAGAGAGACTGTAGATGAAAACAGTGATGACATAGACTATGATAGAGAATCTATGGATGCAGACTACGATGATATAGAATACGATAGAGAATCTTCAAGTGAAGAGTATGATATGGATTATGATGAAGAATCTGAAGAATACGACGATGAACAAAGCGATACTCTGGGAAAAAAGATTGTTGCATTTGTAATGAAAACTACTGCGGCGGAAAGAATTGCGGTTGTATTTGCAATCCTTATTATTGCAGGCGGGATTCTTACAGCTTCGTTTTATGCATCAGCAATGAATAATAATAAGCAACTTGACTCTTTTGCTGAAGTAGGTTCAACAATGGAAGAAATAGAGGTGGTTGGTCAGAGCGGTCTTATCGCTGTAGCAGATGCTGAAAAAGCAAGGGCAATGGCAGCACAGCTTGTTTCAGAAGATGCGGTTTCAGAAGATGCGGATGAAGAGGAAGAGGAGGAAGAGGAGGAAATAGTAGTTGCCGATGATGCTGAAGACGTCACAATATATATGACGGTTACAAGCATAAAAAGTGATATAAAGGTAAAATTTATCAACTCCAAAACTAATAAACTTGTGGCAAGTGTTCCTTTTGAAATAGATGTAGTTAATCCGGATGGAACTTCAGTGACATATAATGACCATGATCAGGATGGTATAATTTATAAAAAGGATATGACTGCCGGAGAGTATAAAATTACTCCAAAGACTCTTCCATCCGAATATGATAAGTATAATCTTGAAATTAAGACTAAAAGCCTGACTGTAAAAGATACAGTTGAAATGAAGGCGGTAGATGTTAGTAATGAAATAAAGAAAGAATCACAGGTCAATGTAGCTGCAGAAGATACAGCGGTAAAGACTGTGGTAGAATCCACACTTACTGATACAGTTGAGTGGGTTGAAAGTTCTAAAACAGCCGTTGGAGATAATTCTGATGGTGAATATACTTATGAAGAAATTGATAAGTCTAATATTACAGATCCTACTTCAAGCTCTGCATTACTAATGGGCTCATATATTAAGTATGCTTTTGGTAATATGTTTCTTGAAAATTTATCTTCAAGTGACGCAAGCAGCCTGGCTTCCACAGTAAAAGAAGATACTGAGTCAGGTGCTTCTTCGGGATCAGGCTCTACAGAAAAAAATGATAGTACTTCAGGGGAGAGCAGTCAAAGTGCCACCGATTCAAGTACTGCTGAAAAAAGTGATGGTAGTGCGAGCAGTTCAGGGAGTACCGGGACAGAAGAAAATAATGAAAAGAAAAATGAAACTGTAGAAAAGAAAAATATCACAGTTAATAGTAGTGCTATAAATATAAAGGTTAATGAAACAGCTTCGGTTTCTGTTTCAGGACCATCTTCTGCAAGTTTTAGTTCAAATAATGAAAGTGTTGCTACAGTGTCGGGAAGCGGCACTATGGCAACAATAACAGGAAAAGCAGCTGGAACCGCTACAATCACAATAGTTGCTGACGGGTATAATGATGTGACTGTCAGTGTAACTGTTTCCGAGGTTGTGAAAGGTACAATTGAAGTATCTGCTTCTTCAACAAGTATAAAAGTGGGAGCGACATCTACTATTTCTGTCAAGGGACCGGAGAAATATACATTTTCGTCAAATAATGAAAAGGTTGCAAAAGTTGATGCAAACGGAGTAGTTACCGGAGTTGAAAAGGGAGAAGCGAAAATAACGGTTTCTGCTGAAGGATATAATAGTGCAGATGTAACTTTAACTGTTACAGATAATAGTGAAACTAAAGTTCCAATGAGTATCAGCAGGATAACACTTGTCGAAGGTCAGAAGATAGATGTAACATCTTCAGATTCTTCTTTGGCTGTTACACTTTCATGTAGCAATGATAATGTGGCATCTGTGTCAGGAAATACAATTACGGCAAAAGCTTCAGGAGAAGCTACTATCACAGTATCTTCAAGCGGATATGCAGATAATACAGTGGCACTTACTGTTACAAGTAACGCAACAACATTAAAAGATAAAGACGGTAATGTTGTATATGTTCTTAATTCCGATGGAACTTACAGGGAAGCTACCTATGAGGATTATTATAACGGAAACAAATTGTATTTAAGAAGGGCAGCTACAGAGTACAAGTACACAGGTTGGCAGACTATTGGTGGAAAGACATATTTTTACGACAAAAATGGTAATTATGTAACAGGAGAGCAAATTATTCAAGGGGCAAAATATACCTTTGGTTCGGACGGAGCTCTTTCTACAGGTTCAGGTACAAGGGGAATAGATGTCAGCAAGTGGAATGGAAACATTGATTGGGCAGCAGTAAAAAATTCGGGAGTTCAGTTTGTGATTATCAGATGCGGATATCGCGGTTCATCACAAGGAGCTTTGATTGAGGATCCGACATTTAAGAAAAATATTAAAGGAGCAATAAATGCCGGACTTAATGTGGGAGTATATTTCTTTACCCAGGCTGTTAATGAAGTTGAGGCGGTAGAAGAGGCTTCAATGGTAATCAATCTTATTAAAGGTTACAATATTACTTATCCGGTATATCTTGATGTGGAAGCAAGTAACGGAAGAGGCGACAAAATAAGCGCTAGTCAGAGAACAGCAAATATTAAAGCATTTTGCGGAACAATCCAAAATGCAGGGTATAAAGCAGGAGTATATGCCAACAGAACCTGGTTTACCAGTCATATAAACACATCTTCACTTACAAATTATCGTATATGGCTTGCACAGTATGCTGCATCTGTCACATACAATGCAACAAGATATGATATGTGGCAATATACTTCTAAAGGTAAAGTGACCGGAATTTCAGGAAATGTTGATATGAATATATGCTATTAAAAAAGTAAAAGAGTATTGCGCAGGTAGAATTAAAATCTGTCCTGCGCATTCTGCGTTTAAGTAGTGATTTGAGAAAAACATTCAGATAAAGGGTGCGATAAGAAAATGATAGTAACGATAATAAGCTTCGGATACATTTTTTTAATATGTCTTTTATTGGGAATTGGGGTGGAAAAGTTTTACAATCATATTTTTATGATTGATAAAGAAAATGCAGATTATGTTTCTGTGACATTGTTGGTAACTCAGGGAATTGTCGCACTTACAGTGTTTGTGGAATTTTTCAGTATTTTTTATAAAGTGGGTGCAATTTGTCATATCGTTGTTCTGGCAGGAATAGTACTTGCGGCAATAGCATGCAGGAGAGAAGTAATAAATGTATTGTATATGTTTAAATACAATTATCTTAGGAAAAGAAATTTATTATCATTCTTCTTAATTATCTTGCTTGCAGGTTTTTTTGCATCAAGAGGAGAATATCACACTGATACCGGAATATACCATGCTCAGGCAATCAGAATTTTAGAGGAATATGGGGTAGTCAAGGGAATTGGAAATTTACAGTTACATTTTGCCTATAATAGTTCATATCTTGTTTTGTGTGCATTTTTTACACTGAGCTTTATATTACCTTATGCGCTGCATACAGTTACAGGCTTTTTTATGGTGCTGTACAGTTGTTATGCGTTAAATGGTCTGCTTGCCTGGAACAAACATAAAACACATGCGGGTGATATGGGAAGGATAGGAATTCTTCTATATTCATTGACCATAATGGTGAGGCTGCAGTCTCCGGCAACAGATTTTGGAACGCAGTTCTTTGTGATGTTTATTTTTTGTACATGGGTTGACTGGTTTGAAAAAAATGCTAATAAACCGGAAAAAGCAAAGATATGTGTGACAGGAAAGCTTGCGGTTATGTGCGTATTCTCCGTCAGCCTTAAATTGTCAGCTTCAGCAATGATATTGCTTGCCTTATATCCCTTATTTTTATTGGTGAAAAATAAAATGTGGAAGAATATTTGCAAATATCTTTTAGCGGGATTTTTAGTTATTTTACCATTTCTTATTAGAAATGTAATTATATCAGGATGGCTGATTTATCCGTTTGAGGCACTTGATCTTTTTAATGTGAAATGGAAGATTCCTGTTGAGTATATCAAGAAGGATGCGACACAGATTAAAGTGTGGGCACGATGTTTGTATGATGTCACCAAAGCTGATATGTCTTTTAATGAGTGGCTGCCAATCTGGTTTGATGAAAAGGCTCATTACGAAGAAATGCTGATTTATTCGCAATTTATGGCAGTAGTATTATTTGTCTACAATACTGTCAGGAAAGCTTTAGAAAAGAAACTTCGATTTGATATGACTGTTTTTTATCTGACAGTGTTCGCTAATATCATTCTGTGGTTTATTACTGCACCTTTTATAAGATATGGACTGGCATTTTTATTGATATTTCCACTGGTTACTTTGGGAGACGGAATGCAGTATCTTTCAGAAAAAACTTTAGTTACGGTTGGGCTTGCCATAACATTACTTTGTATAAATTATTGCAGTTGGATAGACAATTATTTTACAGACAATATGGTATTTATTAAACATTATCTTTCAAGTGGCTATTACTTTGACCCAATACCTTTTGAGGAGTCTGAAATGATACCGGTTTACTTGGATGGAATAACTGTCTATACCTGCTATGATGAAAAAAACAGTTACTATTATTTTCCGGGATCATGCTATGATGATATGATTTCCAATACCAAACCAATAGGAAGCACTGTGAAGGAAGGCTTTATGCCGATAGAAAATTAAAAAATGCAAAGAATTAGTGTTTAGATATAGATGCGCATTTATATTCGCTCATATATCAGCTTACAACTGAATTGTAACTATTACTTCTACTTAATTTTGTATTGTGATATACTATGTCAGTAAAAGTTTGTAAAAAAAGAAATGAGGTCAATAATATGAGAACCTATTTGGTTACAGGAGGAGCAGGATTTATTGGCTCCAATTATATTAATTATATGTTCAGAAAATATGATAATGATATTCGTATCATTAATGTTGATGTGCTTACTTATGCAGGCAATCTTGAGAACTTAAGAGATGTTGAAAATCGTGATAACTATACTTTTGTTAAGGCTGATATTTGCGATAGAGAAGCAATTGACAAGATTTTTGCAGAAAATGAAATCGACAGAGTGGTTCACTTTGCTGCAGAGAGCCATGTTGACAGATCAATAGTAAATCCTGAAGTCTTTGTTCAGACCAATGTTCTTGGTACAGCTACTATGCTTAATGCTGCAAGAAAATCATGGGAGCTTCCGGATGGTTCTTATAAAGAGGGCAAGAAGTTCCTTCATGTTTCAACTGATGAAGTATATGGCTCGCTTGACGATGATCCAAATGCATATTTCTATGAGACAACTCCATATTCACCGCATAGCCCTTATTCAGCAAGCAAGGCAAGTTCTGATATGCTGGTAAAGGCATATATGGATACTTATAAATTCCCGGCTAATATTACAAACTGCTCCAATAACTATGGACCTTACCAGTTCCCGGAGAAGCTTATTCCTCTTATTATACATAATGCGCTTGCAGGAAAAGATCTTCCTGTTTACGGAGATGGTAAAAATGTGCGTGACTGGCTCTATGTTGAGGATCATGCCAAGGCTATCGATATGGTTCAGGAAAAGGGCAGACTTTTTGAAACCTACAATGTAGGCGGCCACAATGAGAAGCAGAATATCGAAATTGTTAAGACTATAATTGATGTTCTTAGAGATGAGCTTGATGATTCAGATCCTAGAAAAGCTCACCTTAGCTATGATCTTATCAAGTATGTAACAGACAGAAAAGGACATGACAGAAGATATGCAATTGCTCCTGATAAGATTAAGGCTGAGATTGGTTGGGAACCTGAAACTATGTTTAATGAAGGTATCCGCAAGACAATTAAGTGGTACTTTGAGAATCAGGAGTGGATGGAACATGTCACAAGCGGAGATTATGAGAAGTACTATGAGAAAATGTACAAAATGTAATTGCGTATAATATACGTATATCTGTGAGGAGATAGATATGAAAGGTATAATTTTAGCAGGTGGATCAGGAACAAGGCTGTATCCGCTGACAAGGGCAATGTCAAAACAGATGATGCCTGTTTATGACAAACCGATGATTTATTATCCATTGTCTACACTTATGCTTGCAGGCATCAGAGAAGTTCTTATTATATCCACTCCAAGAGATCTTCCTGCTTTTGAGGAACTTTTTGGAGATGGAGAGCAGCTTGGAATGCATTTTGAATATGCAGTACAGGATAAACCTCGTGGACTTGCAGATGCTTTTATTATCGGGGCAAAATTTATAGGGAATGATTCAGTTGCACTTGTTCTTGGTGACAATATCTTTTACGGTCAGAGCTTTTCAAACCTGTTCAACGAAGTTGCCTCCAGAGAAAGCGGAGCAACAATTTACGGATATTATGTAAGAGATCCAAGAGCATATGGGGTTGTTGAGTTCGATGAGGATGGTAAGGCTATAAGTATCGAGGAAAAGCCTGAAAATCCAAAGAGTAATTATGCAGTACCCGGATTATATTTTTACGATAATAAAGTAGTTGATATTGCTGCTAATGTTAAACCTTCCGCAAGGGGAGAGATAGAGATAACAAGTATCAATAATGAGTATTTAAGAAGAGGCGAACTTAGAGTTGAAACTATGGGTAGAGGTTTTGCCTGGCTTGATACTGGCAATCATGATTCTCTTCTTGATGCATCTGATTTTGTATGTGCATTCCAAAAGCGACAGGGACTTTATATTTCCTGTATTGAGGAAATTGCATATAAACGTGGATTTATAGATAAAGAGCAGCTTCTTAAGCTTGCAGAGCCGCTTATGAAGACTGATTACGGTAAATACCTTGTTGAGGTGGCTAACGGATTATAATTGGCAGTGTATTGAAAGTGTGGGGGAAAGATGGACGCTAAAGTGTTTAGAATGGCTCTTTTGACGATTATCAGTGCCTTTATACTGGTGCTTGTTATTATTTATGTTACTAATACTGACAAGATAAATGCTTTAATTGGAAAAAAGGATAATTCATCCGGTGTTGAAGCTTCTTCGGAGGCATCAAGTTTTGTTGCTGATATAATTTATGGGCAACAGATAGGTGATGATCTTAAGAGCTTTTTGTATGAGGATGATTTTTTTGATGAAAATGAAAAAATTCCTTCAGTTGTAGTTATACAAAAAAACACAAAGTCTTCAACTGAAAGCACTGAGGAAAGCGTAGATACAAGTTCAGCACAGAACTCAGAAGATGAAGATATAGCCGGAACCGGAATGGCGGTTGTGGGACAGCTTGATAATCCGGGAGAAGGAGACAGTATTATTCCCGGAGATAATCCACCACAGCCCGGAGTTGTTGTGCCTAATCAGACTATTGAAGGAACACCGGCTCCTGCCGGAACTCCTGTCGGTGCAGGAAACTAAGTATTATGAAATGTTATCGGTAATTTCGATATATAAAAATACATTTATTAGTGATAGATGATTTAAATCAGATATATTTGTAAAAAAGGGAATATTAAGGAGTTAGAAATGGGAAAGATAACTGTAGAAACATGTGAAATAGAAGGTCTGAAGGTAATAACACCGCAGGTTTTTGGTGATTCCAGAGGATATTTCGTAGAGACATACAATAAAAATGATTTTGTCGAAGCCGGTATTACTTGCGAATTTGTACAGGATAATCAGTCTGCAAGTAAGCGCGGAGTATTAAGAGGACTTCATTTTCAGAAAGAGTTTCCGCAGGATAAGCTTGTTCGTTGTATAAATGGCGAGGTTTTTGATGTAGCTGTTGATCTTAGAAGAGATTCCAAGACTTTTGGTAAGTGGTTTGGAGTAGTTCTTTCTGCTGAAAATAAAAAGCAGTTCTTTATTCTAAAGGGATTTGCTCACGGATTCTTAGTCCTTTCCGATTATGCAGAATTTGCATATAAGTGTTCTGATTTTTATCATCCTAATGATGAAGGCGGACTTATCTGGAATGATCCTGATATTGGCGTTAAGTGGCCTCTTCAGGATGGAGTTGAACTTATTTTCTCTGATAAGGATACAAAATGGGGAGGAATAAAGGAATATTGAATATAGGGGTAAAGAAACTTCCCAAGCGCTTTGGCTTGGGTATTTTCTATGTATTGGCATTTGTATTGGCTTTATTGCTTATAGTACATAACAACCCATTGGCAGATCCACATACAGAAATTCTAAAAAAAATATGTGGTTGTATTTTGATTTCTGTGAGCTGTATTCTTGTTTTTTTCTGGTATGACAGATTGACGGTTCTTCCTGTTGAGCTTTTTAATTCCAGAAAACTTATTAAAAGGCTCTCAATTAATGATTTCAAGAAGAGATATGCCGGTTCATATATGGGAATTGTGTGGGCACTTGCTCAGCCTGTGGTCACTGTTATTATGTATTACATTGTGTTTGATGTTGTATTTCAATCAAGAGCACAGGCTGTATCAGATGGTGTTGAAGTGCCATATGTGCTGTTT
>JAEEGL013396248.1_pt1 | contig 11845 bp, 9 predicted proteins | sample 9134231 | NCBI WGS metagenome assembly JAEEGL01 (sample SAMN16246548, study PRJNA631951) | gut metagenome | biome: gut microbiome; feature: rumen; material: fiber-attached | host: Bos | place: Iran: Karaj | collected 2018-10 | reverse complement strand
TCGATGAGCTTGCGGATCTCATGGCTGTTGCCAAGAATGAAGTTGAAGTTCAGATCGGACGTCTTGCCGCGATGGCGAGAGCTGCCGGTATGCACATGATAATCGCCACACAAAGACCGTCTGTTGACGTTATTACCGGTGTCATTAAGAGTAATGTTCCTTCGAGGATCGCCTTTGCCGTTGCCTCCGGTGTCGACAGCCGTACGATTCTTGACTCGTACGGAGCTGAGAAACTTCTCGGCCGCGGTGATATGCTTTACAGTCCTTTGTCTGCACCTAAGCCTGTAAGAGGACAGGGCGCCTTTGTTTCTGACGGTGAAGTGGAAGATGCGGTTAATTTCCTTAAGGAGCGTTACGGTGCTCTTTACGATCAGGATATCAATGATCAGATTGAGAAGATCGCAAGGGGAGAAGGATCCGGAAAGACTGAAGGTGTCTCAGATGCCTCCTCATCTGATTCCGATGGTGATGAGCTTTTGAATGCTGCTGTCGAGACTGTAATTCAGGCTAAGAATGCGAGCGTATCGATACTTCAGAGAAGACTCGGAGTCGGATACCCCAGAGCTGCCAGACTTATTGATGTTTTGGAACAGAAAGGTTATATAGGTCCGTTCGAGGGCAGTAAACCCAGAAAAGTTCTTATTACTGAGACAGACTGGCTGGAGATAAAAGCCAAGGGCGGTGAGTAATTTGTCCGTGACTGCGGAACAGCTTATAGACCTGCTTCGTTCAAAAGGACTTAAATGTTCCTTTGCAGAAAGTCTTACCGGTGGAAAGATCGCGTGCGGTATTGTTGATGTGCCGGGCGCTTCAGATGTTTTTGACGGAAGCATAGTTTCATACTCAGACAAGTTTAAGATTAATGTCTTAGGTGTTCCAAAGGATGTTATAGAAACTAAGACCGCAGTATCTTCCGAGTGCGCTATTGCGATGGCTAAGGGAGCATTAAGGTTATCCGGGGCGGATATAGCCGTTTCCGTTACTGGATACGCGGGACCCGGTGACGGGGAGGACGGAACCCCTTGCGGTACTGTATATATAGGTTATTCCGATAAGAACGGAACAGGCTTTTATAAGAAGCTTTTCGAGGGGGGGCGCGATGAAGTCCGCAATTCTACCCAAACTTTTGCTTACGAACTTGTGTATAATAGGTCAGCAAATTTATGAGTAGTGAACGTAAAGCTGTATCTGCCAAGGGCATGACGCTTGCGACCATACTCGTTATGGCCGGCCTTGTGTTCTCTAGGGCATCAGGATTTTTAAGAGATATCTTTGTAGGTATCAAGTTCGACGACCCTGTTTTCCGTGACGGTTATACATTGGCTTTTAATATTCCCGATCTGGTCTATAACCTTCTTATAGGAGGCTCCATCCAGTCCGCTATAACGCCTTCACTTTCAGCATCTATTGCCGCAGGGGAAGAGGAAAGAGGAATACGTGCCGTAAGCACATTCATATCCTTTATGTCCATGCTCATGTTTATTGCATGTACTTTAGCGACCATCTTCTCGGTTCCTCTTTACAGCTTTTTGTTTAATGATGCCAATCCGGAAACCACATATCTTGCCGGAATGGCTTCTAAGTGGTTATTCCCGCAGATCATCTTCATGATGCTCGCGGCTTTGTGTATCGGTATCTTAAATGCTTATAAGAGATTCGGTTCCACGGCGTTCGGCCCTACGATCTACAACATCTTTGTATTGCTTTCTATTATAGTGTTCGCAGGCAACAGCCAAAGGCAGCTTATGAATACGACTTTAGGTATCATGGGTGCCGCACTGATCTATTTCCTTTTTCAGTTCTTCGTCGGTCGCGACAAGCTTTCAAAGTTTAAGTTTATCTGGGCTCCCGGTGATAAGGATTTCCATGCACTGCTTAAAAGAGCGCTTCCTATCCTTGTTTCCGCTTCTGTAGTACAGATCAATCTTTATATCCTTAATGCCTTCGTAGTTTCTTTACCGGGAGACGGTAATGTATATGCGCTTCGTAATGCATCTACCACATGGCAGCTTCCGTACGGAATCTTTGCTGTTGCCATCGGTAATGTCATGCTTCCGACACTTGCAGAGCATTACAGCAAGAAGGATTACAAAGGTGCATCCGAGCTTCTCGGCAACAGATTAAGGAAAGCATTGTTTTTAACGATTCCGTCTGCTGTTTTGATGTTTATATTGAATGTTGATGTAATAAAGGCCATATTCCAATGGAAATCAACTTATACAGATGATGATGCCAGGAGGGCAGGAGTACTGCTTGCAGGTTACTCTATAGCAATAGTTACGCATACTATCGTCTTTATAATGAACCAGGCTTTCTATGCTATTGGTAAGACGAAGGTTCCTTTGTTTGCAGGATGCGTCGGTTTGATCACAAATCCCGTTATCTGCTATCTGTTTATTCCGCATTTTGGTGCCATCGCCCTCACGCTTGCATATTCATTTACGAGTATCTTACAGATGCTCATCTTGTGCTACTTATATGCCCGTAATAAGGAGCTGAGACCTCACGGCTTCTTTGCTTTCTTTATGAAAGAGATCATCATAATTGTTTTGATGGTCATATTCCTCGGACTTATCAATTTAAGATATCACGAGGTTACGGGTAAGATGTATGAGCTTTTGTCACTTGCTACAAGAGTAGCAGCCTGCCTTACGATCTACTTTGTAGGCGCTCTGTTCCTCCGTATGCCCGAGGCAGATGAATGGCTGCGTGTTATACGCTCCAAGTTTGCTAAGTCCAAATAATAGCCCTTTTGTCGTTTTTTGTCGTTTTTTTTGTCCATTTGTCGTCAACAAGCCGTTGACTTTGGTGTATTTTATTCGTAGAATGTTTTCGAAATAACTGAACAAATGTTCAAATTTACACCGGAGGGCTATTTCAAATGGCTAAGAATAAGACTTCAAAACCTCAAGTACAATCAATATCATCAGAAGATCAGGAAGCACGTAAGAAGGCTCTCGAGGCTGCTATGTCTCAGATCGAGAAGCAGTTTGGTAAGGGTTCGGTTATGAGACTCGGTGACCATGAGACTCAGGAGATCGAATCAATCCCTACAGGCGCGATCAGTCTTGATATCGCTTTGGGTGTGGGAGGACTTCCGAGGGGAAGAATCATCGAGATCTACGGACCTGAATCTTCAGGTAAGACTACAGTAGCACTTCACTGTGTAGCAGAAGCTCAGAAGATGGGCGGAACATGTGCTTTTATTGATGCCGAGCATGCACTCGATCCTAATTATGCATCCATAATCGGTGTTGATGTTGATAACCTTCTTTTGTCACAGCCCGATACGGGTGAGCAGGCACTTGATATCACCGAGACTTTGGTAAGATCCGGATGTATCGATGTAATCGTTATCGACTCTGTTGCCGCTCTTGTTCCGAGAGCTGAGATTGAAGGCGAGATGGGCGATTCTCATGTTGGTCTTCAGGCAAGACTCATGAGCCAGGGCTTAAGAAAGCTTACAGGTATCATCGCCAAGTCTGGAACTGTGTGTATCTTCATTAACCAGTTAAGAGAGAAGATCGGAGTTATGTTCGGTAATCCCGAGACAACTACAGGCGGCCGTGCATTGAAGTTCTACTCATCAGTAAGACTTGATGTAAGAAAGACTGAGACATTGAAGAACGGTACTGATGTTATCGGTAATCATGTAAGAGTCAAGATCGTTAAGAACAAGGTTGCTCCGCCGTTCAAGGAAGCAGAGTTTGATATCCTCTACGGTCAGGGAATTTCCAAAGAAGGCGGCATAATCGATATGGCTGTTGAGAATAACATTATCGATAAGAGCGGTGCCTGGTTCGCATATAAGGGCCAGAAGATCGGACAGGGTAAAGAGAATGCTCGCCAGTACTTGATTGATAATCCTGAAATCTGCAACGAGATCGAGCAGCTGATAAGAGAGTCTTATATGCCGGCTGATCCTTCTGCGATCGTCGATGATCAGGTTGATGACCAGGAGTTTGATGAGGACGGCGATGACGATATCTTAGGAATCGACATGTAATGGGCAAGGCTCCTTCATACGACCTTAATTCTTCATCTGATGCACAGACGTGCGGGATAAGGCATATCGGCATCGGTATATATTCAACGGGTAAGATACGTGAGTATCTTTTGAAGAAGGGCTTTTCTTGTGAAGCGGCAGATGAAGCCGTCACTAATCTTGTAAAAAGGGAATATATCAATGATGAAAGGGCAGGGCGTAAAGTCCTGCTCTCTCGCAGTGGGAAAAAGCAGGAGAGCCGTTCATATATCAGGCAGAGGCTTTTGTCTGCCGGCATATCCCGTGATGCATCAGATCTTCTTATGAATGAGGTGGCACAAGACAGTGAATTGTGTTTTAATCTGTACTTGAGTCTTAAGCCTTCTGTATCAGATTACGATGAAGCCTTGGATAGCAAGGATGAACTGATAAAGACGGCGGGCAGAAGAGGTTTTGGTTTTGAGACCTCGCAGAATGCTTATGACAGATGGCTCAGGAAGGTTACTGATGATTCAAAGGAGTGATATTAAGGTATCGGTCGTAGCTCTCGGCTGTTCGAAGAATCTTGTCGATGCCGAGTGTATGTCGACGAAGCTTCGTGAGGCCGGATACAGCATTTCCGATTCAAGTGATGACAGCCAGGTCGTTATTATCAATACTTGCGGATTCATCGAAGCTGCCAAGAAAGAAGCGATCGATACGATCCTTAAGGCGGGAGATCTTAAGTACGGATTTAACGGTTCAAAGAAGGTAGAGCATATTATCGTAACCGGATGTCTTTCCCAAAGATATCCTGACGATATCTTAAAGCAGATGCCCGAGGTTGATATCGTACTCGGAACATCAGATTACGGCAGTATTGTCGAGGCCGTTGATTCTCTTTATGAAGGAAAAGCGGATTTTAAGAAGAAGTACGATTGCAAAGCCGGCGGTATGGAGCATCTTATGTCTGACAGAGATGTATCAACGAACGGATATGCCTGGCTCAAGATAGGTGAGGGATGCCTTCACAGATGCGCATTCTGTGCAATCCCGCTTATTCGCGGCACATTTGTCTCAAGACCAATGGAAGAGATTCTTGAAGAAGCAAGATCTATCGCTTCCAAGGGTTATAAAGAGATAGTTCTTACGGCTCAGGATACTACTAATTACGGTGTGGAACTTTATAAGAAGAGGATGCTTCCTGAACTTCTTAATAAGATTTCCCAAATCGATGGAATCGAAGTAATAAGAGTTCTTTACGGTTACATGGATGGTATCGATGAAGAACTTATAAATACAATAAAGAATAATCCCAAGATAGCCCACTATCTCGACATCCCCATACAGCACGGCTGTGACAGGATATTGAAGGCTATGAAGCGTCACGATACGGTTGATGTTATCACGAGAAAACTTGAGATGATCCGTAAGAACATCCCTGATATAACGATAAGATCCACTGTATTGGTAGGATTCCCGGGTGAGACCGAGGAAGACTTTAACGAACTTATTGAGAATCTTAAGAAGTGGAAGTTTGACAGGCTTGGCTGCTTTGCTTATTCTCCCGAGGAGGATACACCTGCTTTTGATATGCCGGATCAGGTGGATGAGAAGACGAAGGCGGAGAGAGTTCGTATCGTATATGAGACTCAGTATCCTATATCGATGGCTTCTTCCGAAGCCCGTGTCGGCACCGAGACTTATGTAACGATTGATTCTGTTGCTGATGACGGTATATTCTATGTCGGCAGAAGCTATGCAGAGGCACCTGACGATGACCCTGTCATCTATGTGGCTGCTTCCGAAGCGGAGCTTCAAATCGGCGGCAGATATAAGGTTAAGCTTGTCGAGAGCCGCGATTCATTTGATTTAACTGGAGTGACTGTATGAACCTACCTAACAAATTGTCTTTATTAAGGATCATCCTGATTCCTGTAACTATGCTGTTTATGCTTCCTATATCCATTTACGGATGGGAGCCTGCCGGATGGAATGAATTTATCGCGGAACACGGAATGCTCATTGCAGCCATAGTGTTCATAGTTGCTTCTATCACTGATTTTCTTGACGGTAAGATAGCCAGGAAATATAACCTTATAACAAATCTCGGCAAGTTCCTTGATTCGCTTGCAGACAAGATGCTCGTTATTGCAGTCCTCATCGCTCTTGTTGCTGTCGGCAGGATCTCTGCCTGGCTTTTGGCGATCATTGTGCTTCGCGAGTTCATGGTAACGGGTATCAGACTTCTTGCTTCCAAGGAAGGCGTCGTTATGGCGGCGAAGATGATAGGTAAGATCAAGACTGCAACCCAGATGATCGCCATCATTTATATCATGTTTGAGCCCACTCTTTATAAGGCATTCGGCATTGAGCCTTCCCCTGCAGGCGGCATTAGCATTGTGGGAGATATCCTGTTCGGAATATGCGTTATTATGACTATTGTTTCCGGAATCGACTATCTTATGAACAACCTAAAGTATTTTAAGGAGTCGGATTGACCTAATAAAAATATATATTGACATTTCTTTATAGTTACATTAAAAGTATTTGTAGATTGTGAGAGCAATCATTAATGGAGGTAATTTTAAAATGAGTAATGAAGAACTTTTTGAGAAGCTTAAGGGCATGATCGTTGACCAGCTTGGTGTTGACGAGGATTCTATAACAATGGAGTCAAGCTTCGTTGATGATCTTAACGCAGACTCACTTGACATGGTTGAGCTCGTTATGGCTATGGAGCAGGAATTTGATATCTCTGTACCTGATGAGGTAGCTGAGAAGGTTGGAACTGTTGGAGACGCAGTAGAGTTCATCAAGAACGCTCTCGGCTGATAAGTTTTGATATAGATAATTCGGCTGAATGTGCAACTGTACATTCAGCCTTATTATTTTTGTGAGGATATATGGACTACGGTGAATTTGAACAGCAGCTCGGGTATGTCTTCAAGGATAAGAAACTCCTCGAACTTGCCCTGACACATACGACCTACGTCTTTGAACACAATCAGGGACATTATCTTTCAAATCAGAGACTTGAGTATATCGGCGATGCCGTTATGGATTTGGTAATAGGACGAAAGCTTTACGAATTGAAACCCGAAGCGGACGAAGGCTATCTTTCTAAGATCAGATCGATAATCGTTTGTGAGGAGTCCTTTGCGGGAGTCTCAAGAAGACTCGGCGTCGGAGATCTGCTTCTCATGGGTAAAGGCGAGGAGCAGACAGGCGGAAGAGATAAGGATTCCACGCTTGCGGATGCCTTTGAGGCTCTTATCGCCGCAGTCTACTTTGATTCAGATTTCGAGACTGTCGAAGGTGTTGTTCTTAATAACCTCAAGGAGACTATCCAGCTTGCCGTTGACGGAAAGATCTTCCTCGACTATAAGAGCAGGCTTCTTGAGATAGCCCAGACCAGGAATAATCAGCATACGATAAGGTTTGAGGTTATTGACGAGAGAGGCCCGCAGCATGCAAGGGAATTCGATGTCGAAGTCTATGCAGACGACGAATTCCTGGCAAAAGCCACAGGCAGATCCAAGAAAGACGCCGAGCAGAAGTGCGCTAAGGCGGCAATTTCAGTCTATGAGTCGAGGTTTATGTCATAAATCGCCTGATTTGTGATACAATCTTCAACGATGTATTTAAAGAAGATAGAACTTCAGGGCTTCAAATCGTTCCCTGACTATACTCTGATCGAGTTTGACCGCGGCATGACCGCCATTGTAGGACCTAACGGAAGCGGTAAGTCTAATGTTACTGACGCCGTAAGGTGGGTCTTAGGTGAGCAGAGCGTAAAATCATTGCGCGGCGGCAAGATGGAAGACGTAATCTTTAACGGTACGTCTGTTAAGAAAGCCATGAATTATGCCGAAGTCACGATGACGCTCGATAATTCTGACAGGAATATTGATTCTGATTACACTGAGATAGAGGTCACGAGACGTCTTTACAGATCCGGTGAGTCGGAATACCAGCTTAACAAGGTTAACTGCAGACTTAAGGATATTGTTAACCTTTTTTTCGACACAGGTCTTGGTAAGGATGGTTACTCTATCGTAGGTCAGGGCCGTGTTGACGATATCCTCTCGCCTAAGTCCGAGGACAGAAGGCGTGTTATCGAGGAAGCCGCAGGTATCACGAAGTTTAAATCGAGAAAGGAAGAGGCTGAAAGAAAGCTCGCATCGACGGAGCAGAACCTCCTCCGTATTGATGACAGACTTAACGAGTTGACCGAGCGTGTGGGCCCTCTTAAGGAGCAGGCCGAGAAGGCTCAGGAGTACCATAAGGCTTATGAGCAGCTTAAGACGACTGATATCTCATTGCTTGTAAGGCGTATTAATGACGCGAACGAGGCGATGGGTGACTTCGTTGATGTATTGCAGAAGGTCCGCGACGAGATAAAGGAGCAGGAAGACAGATATCTTGAGCTTCGTAACTCGAACAGCGATCTTAATGAGAAGTCCGAGAAACTCGAGAACGACATCGAAGAGAAAAGACAGGAACTTTCAGATCTTACCGAGGAGATGCATGACCTTACTGCTGATATCAAGGTAGATGAGGAGAAGGTATCTTCACTTACAAATAAGATCGAGGAGACTGCCAAGGCCGAGAATGATATCAACGAGGATATCGTAAGGCTCGAGAATGACTATAAGGGCAGAATGGCTAAGGCCGATGAACTTCTCGATAAGGCAAATGAAGAGAAGAAGAAGACTGATGAGCTTGTCGCACAAAGAGATGAACTCATAGGAAGTTTTAAAGATTCCGAGAAGAACCTTGGAGAACTTCGTAAGGCGATAGAAGACAAGAACCGTGAGATCAATGATGCTCAGGGTAAGATCAATACCGCTAACGGTCAGATCACTATCTTTGTTGACAGAATCAAGGAACTTACAGAGAGCCGCGAATCCTCAAGAAAGATAAAGGAAGAGCTCGAAGCCAAGATAGTTGATGCCGAGAAGGCATGGAAAGAGATGATGGAGAAGGAGGGCGAAGTAACCTCTGATATCCAGACACGTAATGACAAGCTCACACAGATAGAAAAGAAGGAAAGTGAGCTTCTTGAGAAGCACGAGAATCTTACAAGATCTTTCCTTTCGGATAAATCGAAGCTTAAGACTTTGAAGGACCTTGAGAGCCGTAAGGAAGGTTATCAGGAGTCTGTAAGAAGACTCATGAACTATGCTGATACAGATGCATCTGTTAAGAAAAAGTGCGTGGGTGTATTAGGTGACCTTATCTCGACGGAGAAGAAGTATAACACCGCTATCGAGATCGCACTCGGTAACGCGATCCATAATATCGTAACCAAGACCGAACAGGATGCTGCAGATCTTATCAGTGTTCTGAAGGAAAACCATCTTGGAAGAGTAACATTCCTTCCTATCGATAATATCAGAGCCAGATCTCTTGATAAGAAGACATCTGATGATGCTTCTTCAAAGAAGGGCTACATCGGAATTGCATCCGATCTTGTAAAGAACGATAAGAGCCTTAACGATATCGTTTCCAATCTATTGGGCAAGATAATAATCTGTGAGGACATGGACAGCGCCAGATCAATCGCGAAGGCCATCAGCCATAGTGCCAAGATCATTACTTTGGAGGGTGACTCCATCAATGCCGGAGGCTCACTTACCGGAGGTTCGATGCGTAAGGATGCATCGGGCATCCTGGGAAGAGCCGGTGAGATCAAGGAACTCGAGGCAAAGCTTGTTAAAAAAGAGCAGGAGCTTGGTGTTATCGAGGCACAAAGACAGGATATTGATTCCGATATCGGCGATATCGAGCGCGAATTGGCACAGCTTGATGAGCAGCTTAAGTATTTTAGCGTCGAGCGTGCAAAGGCCGAGTATGAATACAAGAACTTGGGCGAGAAGAGAACTGAGCTCACGGAGTCTGTAGCAGAGAGCGAGAAGCAGCTGCACCAGATTTCCGTTGATAAGTTAAGACTCGAGGATGACATTGCCGAATATACTCAGATCATAAAAGAGATCGAGAACGAGCTTACCGATTACCGTGAAGATATCGATAAGAGTGATAATGCGGCTAAGGAGTTTAATGAGAAGCTCGATAAGATCCGCGAGAAGATAAGTGAAGGCAAGACTGTCTCAGAGAGGATACTCGCCGAGCGTAACGGTGTGATCGATCTCGCATCCCACATCAAGGAAGAGCTCGGCATGAGAAGAAAGAGCCTCGAGGAATCTGCCGGCACAAGAAAGTCCGATGCTGCCACACTTGCCACTATCCGCAAGGGTATCGAGGACAAGAAGGCAGTAAAGAGCAAGCAGCAGGAGCAGTTTACTGCTATGTCTGCGAAGATAAAGGAGATTACGGAGGAGAAGGAGCAGATCGACGAGAAACTCAAGGGCTTCTTCGAGAAAAGCTCCGAGGTCAACGACATCCTTACCCGCCTGCGCGAAAAGGAGAACAACATCGTCTCCAAGAACGAGAAGCATATCAACGATATTGACTTCTCCAAGAACCGTCTGTGGGAAGATTATGAGGTGACCTACGATAATGTAAAGGATGAATATCCTCCCACTCCTAATATCAACGAGTCTGTTAAGACAATAACGAGCCTTAAGAACAAGATAAAGGCGTTAGGTCCCGTTAATCTTAATTCTATTGAGGAATACCGTGAGGTTGCCGAGAAGTACGAATTCATCCAGGCACAAAGGAACGATATCTATAATGCCAAGACTGATCTTGAGAAGGTTATCGCTGACTTGATAGCTGAGATGAAGGAGCAGTTCCTTAACAACTTCACTACCATAAACGAGAACTTCAGAACGGTATTCACCGACCTGTTTAACGGCGGTAGTGCCGAGATACTCTTAAGCGATGAGGATGATATCCTTAACTGCGCAATCGAGATCAAGGCCCAGCCGCCGGGAAAGAAACTTCAGAGTCTGACCTTGCTGTCGGGTGGTGAGAGATGTCTTACCGCTATCGCACTTTTATTTGCGATACTTCAGTTAAGACCGTCTCCGTTCGTTATCCTCGATGAGGTCGAGGCTGCACTTGATGATGTTAACGTCTCGCGTTTTACTGACTTCGTAAGGCGTTATACCGCAAGAAGCCAGTTCATCCTTGTTACTCACCGTAAGGGTACTATGGAGGCGTGCGACAGGATGTACGGTGTTACCATGGCAGAGAGAGGTATCTCCAAGATACTTTCGATGAGGATCGGAGACTAAGATGGGTTTATTAGAATCATTTAAGAGAGGTCTTACTAAGACACGTGATTTCTGGGCAAGTGAGTGGGTAAAGACTACAGCTTCCCACGGCAAGTTCGACGAGGAGATGCTCGAGGACTTCGAGGAGATCATGGTAAGGTCCGACTGCGGTGTTCCTGCAAGTGAGGACGTTATCGAATATGTGAAGGACTACATAAGGAAGACCGGCGACGACTCCCATGAAGGTGTTATGAAAGCCGTAAAGACACATATAGTAGAGATATTAGGTGAGAAGCAGACTATTGAGATAGTTCCCGGTAAGCTTAATATCATCCTTATGGTCGGTGTTAACGGCACCGGTAAGACCACCACTGCAGGAAAGCTTGCGTTAAAGTACAAGAATGAAGGCAAGAAAGTAATACTTGCCGCTGCCGATACTTTCAGAGCTGCTGCAGTACAGCAGTTAAAGGAGTGGGGAGAGCGCACATCAACAGCTGTTATAGCTCACGAGGAAGGTTCTGATCCCGCTTCTGTTGTCTTTGATGCCGTAGCTGCAGCAAAAGCGCGAAAGAGCGATATTCTCATAGTGGATACTGCGGGAAGACTTCATAACAAGAAAAACCTCATGGACGAGCTTGCCAAGATCAACAGGATAATCGACCGCGAGGCTCCTGATGCCAATAAGAAGTCTATACTTATC
>JAEEGL011458227.1_pt1 | contig 11845 bp, 8 predicted proteins | sample 9134231 | NCBI WGS metagenome assembly JAEEGL01 (sample SAMN16246548, study PRJNA631951) | gut metagenome | biome: gut microbiome; feature: rumen; material: fiber-attached | host: Bos | place: Iran: Karaj | collected 2018-10 | reverse complement strand
TTTTGTAATTTTGCAGACGAATATGAAAGTATTAAGTAACATTAAGATTTTTGCCCTAAAGGTATTGCGCTCGCAGACCACGAAATATACGGTAGTCTGTCTGTTAGGTGTGCTGATTGTGGGCTTCCTGGATGAGAACAGCATCTGGAGCCATTTCAAGAACAAGCAGCGCATTAGCGATTTGGAGGAGGAGATAGCGAAGTACAATGCCGATTATGAGCGCGACCAAGCTCAGATCCGTGAGTTGAACCGCAATCCGAAGGCAATGGAGAAGATTGCCCGTGAGCGTTATTTCATGAAGGCCGACGACGAGGACATCTTCGTGCTGAGCGATGATGACCGCGAAGCCAAACCACTTGTTAGCAATGCGACAGCTGAGTAGGGTAGAGAGCATCATTTTCCTGATAGGTGGCCTGATGATGGTCATCGGTGCTGGCACAAGTCTGCTGGCATGGAGTCCAGCGCCCTATGTATTTGCTTTGGGGGCTCTGTGTTTCACTGCTATGCAGATGAAGCAGACGTACGACGGTTCTAATGTGACCATCCGTAGACTCCGTAGGATGATGTTGATCAGCGATGTGCTGTTTCTGGTGTCGGCCCTGCTGATGTTTGCCAGTCAGCGCAACATCTTCGGACTCGACCATATCACCTATCTGCAATACATCTATAACAAGTGGGTGGTGACGTTGCTGATAGCTGCCATTTTGCAACTCTATTCCTTCCATAGAATCGGTCAGGAATTGGCAAAAGAATGAAAAAACTATAAAAGAATGCGCATTTGTTTTAAAATGCGCAAATTTTTTTTTCCAATTCAAGATAACATCGTACATTTGCAACGAAAACAAAAATATAATGAATAAGTTCGTATATTCAATCCTCGCCATTGTCGCCCTGACATCGTGTGCTGACTCCTATAGCATCCAGGGGTCATCGACGGTTTCTTCGTTGGATGGCAGCAAGCTTTACCTGAAGGCCATCAAGGATCAGGAACTGAAGAGTATCGACTCATGCGACGTGGTGCATGGCAAGTTCCGCTTTGCCGGACTGTTGGATACCATCCGCATGGCCAGTCTCTATATGGATAACGAGAGTATCCTGCCCATCGTTGTGGAGAAGGGAGAGATAGAGATCAAAATCGACAATGCCAGTCAGCGTGTGAGTGGCACCCCTCTGAATGAGAAACTCTATGAGTTCATTACCCTGCACAACCAGCTGAACAATGAGATGAACGAGCTGGCGCACAAGCAGAGTCAGATGCTGCTCGACGGTATCGACGAGGACGAGATCAATCAGCAACTCACCATCGAGGCGGCTCAGATTGCCCAGAGAGAGGACAGTCTGGTGACTAACTTCATCGTGGATAACTTCGACAATGTTTTGGGGCCTGGTGTGTTTATGATGATGACGAGCGGCTATCCTTACCCTGTGCTGACACCTCAGATTGAGGACATCATGAGTAAGGCCACGCAGAAATTCAAGACGGATCCATACGTGAGCGAGTACTACAGAACCGCCAATGAGATCCAGGCCCGTGAGAACGGACTGGTTGACGATACCCAGATTGCTCCTCCTCCCGAGGCAGCCACGATAGCGCCTCCGCATACGTTGCCCGATTCTATGCATGTGCCCCTGACTAACCTTCCCCAGAAATGAGAACCGTTGTTCAGGGTGGAACCATTGTCAATGAAGGCAAGACGTTCGATGGTACCATCGTCATCGAAGACGGAAAGATAACGCAGATTATTCAAGGTAATACAGATCCCGAAGCATCATCTGATGAAGTCATTGATGCTTCGGGATGTTTCGTTTTGCCAGGCATCATCGACGATCATGTGCATTTCCGTGAGCCTGGACTGACGGAGAAGGCCGATATTGATACTGAGAGCCGAGCTGCAGCGGCAGGTGGTGTGACCACCTATTTCGATATGCCGAACACAGTGCCCCCCACCACAACCCTTGAAGCATTGGAGGAGAAATTTGCCTTAGCAGCCAAGAAGAGTCATGTGAACTATAGTTTCTTCTTTGGTGTCACCAATGATAATATTTCCCTCTTTCCACAACTTGATCCCCATCGTATCCCAGGCATCAAACTGTTTATGGGCAGTTCTACGGGTAATATGCTGGTCGATCGTCGTGAGTCGTTGGAACAGTTGTTCTCTTCAGCCAAGCTGCCGATCATGGCACATTGTGAAGATACGACCATCATCAACCGCAATATGGCTTTGGCCAAGCAGCAGTATGGCGACGACCCCAAAGTCATCCACCATCCAGAGATCCGTAGCGAGGAAGCTTGTTATGAGAGTACCCGCTTAGCTGTTGAACTAGCTAAGAAGCACGGCACCCGCCTCCATGTCGCCCACCTCTCCACAGCTCGCGAACTGGACCTTTTTGATCCATCTTCCATCTTCCATCTTCCATCTTCCATCACTGCAGAGGCCACCGTCAGTCATCTCTATTTCTCCGATCGCGACTATGCCAGCTTAGGCACCCGCATCAAGTGCAATCCGGCCATCAAGAGCGAGCGCGATCGTGAATCCCTGCAGCGGGCCCTTACCGATGGACGAATCACGGTGATTGGTACCGATCATGCTCCTCATCTGCTATCCCAGAAGGAGGGTGGCTGCGCAAAAGCCGTTAGTGGCATGCCGATGATACAGTTCTCGTTGGTGACGATGCTTGAGTTGGTGGATAATGGCGTTCTTACTTTGGAGCGCCTTGTAGAGCTGATGTGCCATAATCCCGCTCGTCTCTTCGAAGTCCGCCATCGTGGTTTTATCCGTGAGGGCTATCAGGCCGATCTGGTGCTGGTACGTCCCAATGCGGCTTGGGTCTGCACGAAGAGTATCATCCAGAGCAAATGTGGCTGGAGTCCGATGGAGGGTCACATGTTCCTCTGGCGCGTGGAGCGTACCCTCTGCAACGGCCATACCGTCTACGCTGATGGTAGGGTAGATACCTCCTACATCGGCCAGCCCGTCGACTTCCGATAACTCTCAACTCTCAATTCTCAACTCTCAACTCTCAATGACTCTCGCCTACGATATCCATGAGTTAGCGCCCTACATCAATTGGGTCTATTTCTTCTACGCCTGGCAGGTGAAGGACGAAAAAGAGAAATCACGTCTGCGTCAGGAGGCAGAAACGCTGCTGACACAATGGGAGGGACACTATCATGCTTATGCCCTCTTCGAACTGTTCGAGACTCATGCCGATGGGGATGATATTGTGGTATATAAAGGAGTCAGGAGTCAGGAGTCAGGAGTCTGTAGGATACCTTGTTTGCGCCAGCAGCAGGGAGAACCTCCTTATCTTTGTCTTTCCGACTTTATAATTCCCGCTTACGCGCCTACCCGTAGCCTTTCCCCTCTAAGCATTTCTACTGACTTCTGTCTCCTGTCTCCTGACTCCTCTAAACTCGGCATCTTCGCCACTTCCGTCTCCCACGGTCTCGAAACCGATTTCGATGCCGATCCTTATCAGAAGATGATGGCGCAGTTGCTGGCTGACCGTCTGGCCGAGGCAGCAGCCGAACGTATGCATGAACAGGTGAGAAAAGACTATTGGGGTTATGCGAAGGATGAACAACTGTCGATTCCTGAGATGCTCGTCGAGAAGTTCCAGGGCATCCGTCCTGCTGTGGGTTATCCCTCGTTGCCTGACACGAGCCTGAACTTTGTGCTCGATGAACTCATCGACATGAAACAGATTGGTATCCGCTTGACGGAGAGCGGCGCCATGAAGCCCCACGCCAGTGTCAGCGGTCTGATGATTGCCCATCCTCAGGCCCGCTATTTTAACTTGGGCAAAATCGGCGAAGACCAGCTGCAGGACTATGCCCATCGTCGAGGTCTGCCCGTCGAGGTCTGCCGCAAATTCCTCGCAGCTAATCTTTAGTAGATTGTGTCTTCAGGGTGATAACGACTATCTCGCCAGGTGCGCCGAAGCGGAAGGGGATCAGTCCGCCTAAGCCTGCCGAGACGAACAGCGATTGTTCGTCTTCAGTATACCAGCCGTTGACTTCCTTGCCAGTCAGTGACATCGGACACCAGTCGAACAGCGCGAACTGCATCTTGTGGGTGTGGCCGCTCAGGGTGAGCTGAGCCCTGCCGTCGGGGATAATCTTACGACGCCAAGAAGAGGGGTCGTGCTCCAACAAGAGGATGAAGTCATCATCGTCGATGCCTTTCAGCGTCTTTTTGATATCGCCATTCTGGGGGAAATGTATGCCGTCACCATCGTTCTCCATACCCGCAATGATGATATGGCTCTTCCCGCGATCGATATAGCGGTGTTCATTCATCAGCAGTGTCCAGCCCATCTGCTTCTCTAAGCTCATGGTCTCACGCATGTTCGCCACCTTCTTGGCCGTGTTGCCACAGATGTAGTCGCCATAGTCGTGGTTACCGAGTATGGAGTAGATTCCGTCCTTCGCCTTCAGCGAGCTCAGCACGTCCATGTGGCGGTAGATGTCCTGTGGCTGCGTGTTCTGGATGTCGCCAGTGTAAACAATCATATCGGGGTGCTGGGCGTTGATGTTGTCGATGGCCTTTTTCAATACATGCTCATTCCGAGCGGTATAGGAACCGACATGAGCATCGGAGAACAGCACCACCTTATAGCCGTCGAAGGCCTTGGGCAGATCGGGGGAGGCGAATGTCTGATGGTTTACCTCCACCTTGTTGAAGCCGATGAACGAGCCATAGAGGACAACGTACCAGATGACGGGAACACAAATCAGTCCTATCAGATTGCCATAATTTTTTGCAGGATGTTTGGCTGATTTCCTATGCAGCAGCTTGCTGAACGTCAGACCCGTGACGGAGCAGAGCATAAACACCAGTTTGGGGATGGCGATGAGGCCCAACAGAAGGAGATAGATGTAGAGAATGTTCGGATTGTCGGGAATGAAGTTCTTCTCGTACGTTAGATAGATGGTATAGGCTACCATTCCGATGGTCGGGAGCCAGCGGATGAACCGTTGGCCGGCAGAATACTTATGCCGCCAATAGTGCAGGTCGAGATACAGATCGGGAAGGATGATCAGCAACAGGAACAGATAGGGGGCACGTGCAATCATTGGTCGGGGTTTTCTACAAATCCTTGGTACTTGGGTTCGAGCGACGACATCACAGAGTCGTAAGCCTGTCGCATGGTGGCATCTATGTTATCCGGTCCCTGGCCGATGGGGTAGATAGCCTGGTGGATGGTCAGCGTCAGCGGATGCCAGTTGATGAAGTTAAAGCCTTTCATACGTGGCAGGATGTCGAAGCTGCCGTTGATGGTCAGGGGAACTACGGGCAACTGCAGTTCGTCGGCCAGGGCGAAGGCGCCTTTCTTGAAATGGGCCATGTGACCCGTGAAGGTACGGGCGCCCTCTGGGAACACCGTCACACTATACCCTTCTTTCAGTATTTCACGGGCATCGTCGTAAGTCTTGCGGATCTTACTGGGTCCGCGTTTGTCGACGAATATCTGGTGCGACATCTCACAGGCATAGCCCACGAAAGGAATCTTGCGCAGTGCCTGTTTCATCATCCACTTGAAGTTACGGTTCAAATGGCCATAGATCAGGAAAATGTCGAACGATCCCTGATGGTTGGCAACAAACACGTAGCTCTGGTCTTTCTCTAAATTTTCGCGGCCTTTCACCTTGACGGGAATCAGAAACAGCTTCAGAATGAGCTTGCCCCACCAATGACCTGGATAATAGCCCCAGAAATGGCCGTTGCCGATGCTGGTGCCAATACCCACCTCTAACGCCGTCACTATCGTCAGGATCACCAACAATGGCAACCCAATTACCAACTGATAAACCTTATATAGCAAGGTAATCATAATTCTTAATTCTTAACTCTTAATTCTTAATTTTTGGATATTTCCTCGTCCATCCGTCCCACCTGAGCCGCATCACTCCGAAGAACGCCTCGCCGAAAATACCTCCTGACATCTTACTCGTTCCCTCGCGACGATTCACGAAGATCACGCTGACCTCCTTGATCTTGAAGCCGATCTTATAAGCCGTGTATTTCATCTCAATCTGGAATGCGTATCCCTTGAAACGGATCTTGTCGAGTTCGATAGTCTGCAGCACGCGACGCTTGTAGCATTTGAAACCGGCAGTGGTGTCGTGTACCTTGAAGCCAGTGACGATTCTTACATATTTTGAGGCGAAGTAGCTCATCAGCACGCGACCGATAGGCCAGTTCACCACATTTACACCTGTGACATATCTGGAGCCGATGGCCAGATCGTAACCCTCGTCATGACAGGCCGAGTAGAGTCGGGGCAGGTCGTTGGGGTCATGGCTGAAGTCAGCATCCATCTCGAAGATATAGTCATAGTTGTGCGCCAAGGCCCACTTGAAACCAGTGATATACGCTGTGCCAAGACCGAGCTTCCCACTGCGCTCCAGGATAAACAGACGGTCGCCGAATTCCTCGTTGATGAGTGTTTTGACAATGGCTGCCGTTCCGTCGGGTGAACCATCGTCGATGACGAGGATATGGAAACACTTATCCAATCCGAATACGGCCCGGATAATCTTCTCGATGTTCTCCTTTTCGTTATACGTCGGAATGATAACAATGCTGTCGCTTGTGTGCATAATCTGAATTATTACGCTGCAAAATTACTAAAATTCTTGGATAAGCCTTCGCTAATCGCAGATTTTTAAGTAATTTTGTACCTTTTGAAAAAAATCGGGCCGATGTTTGGTCAGTCCGAAATTTTTGTCTAATTTTGCCACCAGATATGGAATCAATCATGTTTTTAGGCTTTGGCCTCGATGCCTGGATCACCATTATAACGGTGTTGGGCATGTTCAGCGTTTTGTTATTCACCAAGTGGCGTAGCGACTTGGTGTTTCTTGGTGCTATCGGTGTACTTTATGTGACGGGGGTACTTGATGCGAAGGAGGCCTTCTCAGGCTTCAGCGGCACGTCGGTCATCACCGTCGGCGTACTGTTTGTGGTTGTGGCCGGACTGACGCATACCGGTGTGTTACAGTGGATTGTGAAGCATCTGCTCGGTACGCCCGACAGTTACTCGAAGGCGGTGACGCGACTGATGCTGCCTGTGGCTGCGCTCAGTTCGTTCCTGAGCAATACGACTGTCGTGACGCTCTTTGTCGGCATTGTCAAGATGTGGGCCAGGAAACTTGGTGTGTCGCCCTCGAAACTGCTTATTCCATTGAGCTATGCCTCTGGCATGGGTGGTGTCTGCACACTGATCGGTACGCCGCCAAATCTTATCATCAGTGGACTCTACGAGGAGAAGACTGGTGAGGCGATGAACATCCTGACGACAACCATTCCCGGTCTCTTTTGTCTGGCTGTCGGCGTACTGTCGATCATTGCCATGCGTAAGTTGCTGCCTGACCGTAAGGCACCTGAGAGCGCTTTTGAGTCGACAGGTGAGTACACTGTGGAACTGCGTGTGCCGTCGGACAACCCCTATATCGGTCAGACGCTGGGCGAGGCGGGCCTCTTCCACGTCAAGGGTGGCAGTCTGATAGAGATGTATCATTTTGATGATGCCCTGACGCCCGTTACGGAAAATGAACCTATCATGGGAGGTGACCATTTAGTGTATGCCGGGCAGATAGACGAGTTGTTAGACATGGCCAAGAGCCACCAGTTAGTGAGTGCCGACCATCATGTGTTCTCGATAAAAGAGATAGACACGAGCCGTCAGTTGCGTACGGCCTTCGTCACTTTCGGCAGTAACCTAATAGGCAAGACCATTGGCGGCAGTACGTTTGAGAGGGACAACAACTTAGTGCTGGCGGCTGTCGCCCGAAGTGGCGAGCGAATCAAAGATGCACCGCGGCAGGTGGTGCTGCAGGCTGGCGACACGCTACTGCTGGTATGTCCGAAGCATATCAACGTAGACAGTTCGACCCTGAAAAATTCCCTTCATTTCTTCGACTCTGACGACGTACCCAACATCGGGCGCGGCACCCTTGTCTCAACGACCATCATGATAGCCATGGTCGCTCTCTCGGCATTTGGCGTCATGCCGCTGCTGCAATGTGCCTTCCTCGCTGCCGCTGCCATGCTCATCTTCCGCTGTTGCAACATGGAACAAGCCATGAAGGCCATCAATTGGGAGATTCTCATGGTCTTCGCGGGCAGTGCCGTCCTCGGCCTCGCCATCCAGAAGACGGGTATCGCCGAGTGGTTGGCCAACGGTATCCTCGATGTCTGCGGTACTAACCCGATCGTGGTGATGACTGCCGTCTGTCTCGTCGGCACATTCATCACCGAGTTTATCTCGAACACCGCCGCTGGTGCCATGTTCTTCCCCATTATGTACGAGGCTGCCGAGAAGTTAGGCTACGAGCCCTTCCCCTTCCTTGTCGCCCTGATGGTGAGTGTCAGCAGCAGCTTTGCCACGCCCATCGGCTCGCCCACCCACATGCTGGTGTATGGCCCCGGTGGCTACCGCTTCAGCGATTTTATGCGTATCGGCCTGCTGATGAACTTCATCATCCTCGCTGCCAATATCCTCATCGTGAACATCGTATATCCGCTGACACCATTACACTAAACAGCTTGACTATTTGAATATACAGGAATTAGAGCATGTTTATGCCAAGTTGCCGCAGGTGTCGGCCTTGGCACAGGCGTTGGGCAAATCATCTGTAAAGACGATTTTCCTCGAAGGTCTGTTGGGCTCAAGCGCCGCGATGCTCTTCGGCAGTCTGTCGCAGAAGTGTAAGCATCCGTTGCTGTTTATTTTGCAGGATGCTGAGGAGGCTGGCTATTTCTACCACGACCTCACGCAGCTGATGGGCGATAGGAATGTGCTCTTTTTCCCATCGAGCTATCGTCGTGCCATCAAATATGCCCAGCGCGACGCGGCTTCTGAGATTCTCCGCACCGAGGTGATGGCAAGACTGTCCTCTTACCTCTCACCTCTTACCTCTTACCTCTATATCGTCACCTATCCAGAAGCCATTGCCGAGTTAGTGGTGTCGAAACAAAGTCTCGATGAGCGCACGCTGGTTTTGGAGAAAGACCAGACAATTGCTGTCGCTGATATAGAAAAGACCTTGCGGGAGTTCGGCTTCCACGAAGTGGATTATGTTTACGAACCGGGTCAGTTCGCCCTGCGCGGCTCCATTCTTGATGTCTATTCCTTTAGTTGTGAATACCCCTATCGTATTGATTTCTTCGGTGAGGATATCGACAGTATCCGCACGTTTGAGGTGGAAGATCAGTTGTCAAAGGAACAGCGTGATAAGATTGAGATTGTGCCGGAGTTGGTGACCGTCGACGACAAGGTGCCTTTCCTCTCGTTCGTTCCTAAGAACACGTTGTTGGTGACGAAGGATTATCATTTCGTGCGTGATGCCATCGACCGTGTCTATCAGGAGGGCTTTTCCGATCAGGCCCGTATGGAGCAGTTGGAGCAGGCTACGGAGGTGGAAAGGCATGAGATCGAGCAGCAGATGCACAAGGAGTCGCAGCTCATTACCGGTGCACAGTTCATGGCTGATGCCGACACGTTCCGTCGCATCGAGTTCGGCCACCGTCCCTCCACTCTCAACTCTTCACTCTCCACTCTCCACTTCCACATCACCGTCCAGCCGCTCTTCCACAAGAACTTCGACCTGCTGAAACAAACGTTCGAGGATTACCTGCTGAAAGGTTACCAGATTTATATCCTCGCCGACAGTCAGAAACAGAATGAGCGTTTGAAGGATATTCTTGCCGAATCGGCAAGAATATCCTTCAACCCCGTAGAGAAGACTCTCCACGAGGGCTTTGCCGACGACGACCTGCGTATCTGCGTCTTTACCGACCACCAGATATTCGACCGTTTCCATAAGTACAACCTCAAGAGCGACAAGGCTCGTAGTGGTAAGATGGCCCTCACGCTGAAAGAGATTCAGCAGTTTGAGATTGGCGATTTCGTGGTGCATGTCGATCATGGCGTCGGCAAGTTCGGCGGGCTCGTCAGAATGCCGATCAATCAGAATACTCCGAATACTCAGAGTAATCCGAGTCATCAGAATTACCAGGAGATGATCAAGATCCTCTACAACGGTGGCGGCAGCATCTATGTCTCTATCCACTCCCTCTATAAAGTGTCGAAATACAAGTCGCAGGACAATGGCGAACCGCCCCGTCTCTCTACGTTGGGCACTGGCCAGTGGGAACGGCTTAAGGAGCGCACCAAGAAACATATCAAGGATATTGCCCGCGACCTGATCAAACTCTATGCCAAGCGTCGCCGTGAAAAAGGCTTTGCCTTCAGTGCTGACTCTTATCTGCAGCACGAACTCGAGGCCAGCTTTATCTACGAGGATACACCTGATCAACTGAAGGCCACACAGGATGTCAAGGCAGATATGGAGATGGCTAAGCCGATGGACCGTCTGGTCTGTGGCGATGTGGGCTTCGGTAAGACCGAGGTGGCGGTGCGTGCGGCCTTCAAGGCGGCCTGCGACAGCAAGCAGGTGGCGGTATTAGTGCCGACCACGGTGCTGGCCTATCAGCACTACCGTACATTCTCCTCCCGACTGAAGGATATGCCAGTGCGTGTAGATTACCTCACACGAGCCAAGAGCACCAAACAGACCACGCAGGTGCTCAAGGATCTGTCTGAGGGTAAGATAGATATTATTATAGGTACGCATAAGCTCATCGGCAAGACGGTGAAGTTCAAGGACTTGGGTTTGCTCATCATCGATGAAGAACAGAAGTTCGGCGTCTCTACCAAGGAGAAACTCCGTCAGATGAAGTCGAATGTGGATACGCTGACCATGTCGGCCACGCCGATTCCTCGCACCCTCCAGTTCTCATTGGTCGGTGCCCGCGACCTAAGTGTCATTCAGACACCGCCGCCCAACCGCTATCCCATTCAGACAGAGATTCATACCTTTGGTGCGGAGATCATCACCGATGCCATTAATTTCGAGATGTCGCGCAACGGACAGGTCTACTTTGTCAACAACCGCATCAGCGACCTGACGCATATCGCTGAGATGATCCACAAGTACATCCCTGATGCCCGCATCGCCATCGGTCATGGACAGATGAAACCCGAGGAACTGGAAAAGATTGTGCTCGACTTCTCCAACTACGACTACGACGTGCTGCTCTCTACGACCATCGTCGAGAACGGCATCGACATCCCCAATGCCAATACCATCATCATCAACGGTGCCCATAACTTTGGCCTCTCCGATCTGCATCAGATGCGCGGACGTGTGGGTCGAGGCAATCGCAAGGCGTTCTGTTATCTCTTGGCGCCGCCATTGGCGGCCCTCAACCCCGAGTCCCGCCGTCGTCTCGAAGCCCTCGAGAACTTCTCCGACCTTGGTTCCGGCATCAACATCGCCATGCAGGATCTTGATATCCGTGGCGCCGGCAATCTCCTCGGTTCCGAACAGAGCGGCTTTATCTCCGACCTTGGCTATGAGACTTATCAGAAGATTTTGAATCAGGCGATGGCCGAACTCCGCAACGAGATACCCACCCCCATCCCCTCCCCAGGGGAGGGGCGTTTGGATACCTCTTCAACAGATAATTCCGCAAGCAAAACAAACCAATCCCCCCTCCCCTCGGGAGGGGTATGGGGGTGGGTTTCTGATTGTGCTCTCGAATCCGACATCGAGATGTACTTCCCTGATCAGTACGTTCCCAACGACTCTGAGCGCATGTTGCTCTACCGCGAGCTCGACAACCTTGCCAACCGCCACGACCTTGATGCGGCCCTCGAAGCCTATCGCAGTCGTCTGAAAGACCGCTTTGGCGAGATTCCCGAGGTGGCCGAGGAACTGATCCGTGTTGTCCCCCTCCGGGCATACGGCAAACAGTTGGGCATTGAGAAGATCATG
>JAEEGL011104800.1_pt1 | contig 11845 bp, 10 predicted proteins | sample 9134231 | NCBI WGS metagenome assembly JAEEGL01 (sample SAMN16246548, study PRJNA631951) | gut metagenome | biome: gut microbiome; feature: rumen; material: fiber-attached | host: Bos | place: Iran: Karaj | collected 2018-10 | reverse complement strand
GTACTATAAAGCATACGGAACTTCTGCCATAAGAGAGACGGAAAATTCCGAGATCCTTATAGACCTGATAGAGACAAGAACCGGCATCCGTATCGATACTCTGTCCAATTCCGAGCAGAGATTCCTTGATTACAAATCCATCGCACAGGCAGGAGATATTTTCTATTCTGCCATTCAGGATTCCGCAGCCATTCTCGACATCGGTGGCGGATCTATTCAGATCTCACTTTTCGATGAAGATTCCCTTGTGAGTACACAGAACTTACGCCTGGGAGTTTTGAGGATCCGTGAGAGAGTCGAGAGCCTCGGTGCAGATCCTTACAGAATGAGACTTCTTGAAGAGGAACTAATAGATGCCCAGCTTTTAACCTACAAGAAACTTTTCCTTTCGGGTCCCGTAAAAAACCTAATCGTCATGGACGATTACATCAGCCAGTGCATAAGGCAGAAGGCCACAGGAACCAAATCAGGATGTCTTACGAAAAAAGAATACCTTGAGCTGTTAAATGACCTTACCGTAAAAGGCACCTTTGAAACCTCCCGCAAATGGGGAGTTCCGGAAGAAAAGGTTCCTCTCATCAGGATCTCGGGACTTCTGGTCAAAAACCTCTGCAATATTCTAAAGAGCGAGATGATCTATGCTCCGGGCGTTACTCTTTCAGACGGTATCGCTTATGAATTTGCGGAAGAGAAGAAGATCATAAAGCCTGCTCATGATTTTGAAAAAGATATCATTGCCTGCGCTCTTAACATAAGCAGACGTTATAAAGGATCCCAGTCAAGGGCTGAGACCCTGCGCCAGATCTCCGGCAATGTATTCGATGCTGTAAAGAAGATCGGCGGACTGAACAAAAGAGATAAGCTTTATCTTGATATAGCTTCCATCCTTCACGATTGCGGCAAGTATATCGCCATGACGGAGATCGGTGAAAGAAGCTACGAGATCATAATGGCAACGGAGATAATAGGTCTTTCCCATCACGAAAGAGAGATCGTTGCCAACATAGTAAGGTTCAATCATTCGGAGTTTGAATATTCCGAGATGGAAAGAGGCGCAGCGGGGGCTCTCGGAAGCGACGGATATATAAAGGTTGCAAAGCTTACCGCAATACTCAGACTTGCCAATTCCCTTGACAGAAGCCATAAACAGAAGTTCAAGGAGATAAAAGCTTCCCTTTCCGGAAATGATCTTGAACTGAAATTTTCAACACCCCAGACTTTCCTTCTGGAGGAGGCATTTTTCCCGGAGGCAGCAGACTTTTTTGAAGAGATCTATTCCGTAAGACCGGTGATCATCAGAAGCTAAAGGAGCATCCATGGCAGGAAAAAAGAACATCAATTTCAGAGATCCTAAGTACTATACCAACAGGGAATTAAGCTGGATCGAGTTCGACAGAAGGATCCTTTCGGAAGCAAGGGATAAACAGACTCCCCTTTTCGAAAGGCTTAAATTCCTTGCCATTGTTTCATCGAATCTTGATGAATTCGTAATGGTCAGAGTGGGCTCCGTTTTTGACATGAAGCAGGCGGGTATCGACAGACCGGATATCGCAGGGCTTACTCCCGCAGAGCAGCTTGATCAGATTAACGCCGGGATCCATGAACTTGTTTATGACCAGTACAAGGCCCTTCGTACGGAGATCCTTCCGGAACTTAAAAAGAACGGCCTTGAGCTTGTAAGAAGCCATGAGGAAATGACACCTGCGGAATGCAAGTTTGCGGATGATTATTTCCGTTCCCTTGTATATCCCGTTCTTACTCCCATGGCTGTGGATTCATCCAGACCTTTCCCTCTGATCCTTAACAAATCACTTAACATCGGAGCAATGGTCAGGAAAAAGGGTGGCGGAAAAGAACTGGAATTTGCCACGGTTCAGGTGCCCTCCGTTCTTCCGAGAGTCCTGGCTCTTCCCGGAAACGGAAAAGTTAAAAGAATCATTCTTCTCGAGGAGATCATCGAGAGGAATATGAAGGCACTTTTCTTAAACTACGATATCGTCACATCACATCCTTACAGGATCACAAGAAACGGTGACATGACCATAGACGAGGACGAGGCAGAGGATCTTCTTGAAGAGATCGCAAAATCAGTGAAGGCCCGTCAGCGCGGACAGGTCTTAAGACTTGAGATAGAGCAGAAAGCGGATAAGAGGCTTCTTACATTCTTAAAGAGATCTTTGAATATTGAGGAAGCTGAAGTGTATCACACCGACGGACCTCTGGACCTTACCGCATTTTTCAAGATCAGTTCATATCCGGGATTTGACCAGTTCAGATATCCTCCCTTTAATCCTGCCCAGGTTCCCGAACTTCCCGCAGGCTGTGATATTTTTTCACAGATAAGAAAAGGGGACATCATGCTGTTCCACCCTTACCAGTCCTTTGAGCCTGTGGTGGACTTTATCAAGAAAGCGGCACTGGATCCGGATGTGCTTGCAATTAAGCAGACGCTCTACAGAGTATCGGGTAATTCCCCCATCATCGCAGCCCTTGCCACCGCTGCTGAAAACGGAAAGCAGGTCACGGTTCTTGTTGAATTAAAAGCCCGATTTGATGAGGAGCACAATATCGTATGGGCAAGGATGCTTGAAAAAGCAGGCTGCCACGTAATATACGGACTTGTTGGATTAAAGACTCATTCCAAGATCACTCTCGTTGTGAGAAAAGAAAACGAAGGCATCAGACGTTACGTCCATCTCGGAACCGGTAACTACAACGATGCCACAGCAAGGATCTATACAGACATCGGTCTTCTTACCTGCAGGGAAGAGATCGGCGAGGATGCCACCGCGGTATTCAATATGCTCAGCGGTTATTCCGAGCCTCCCAGCTGGAACGCACTTATTCTTGCACCTCTCTGGCTTAAGGACAGATTCATCTACCTTATCGGCAGGGAAGAGGAAAATGCCCGCAAGGGAAAAGAAGCCCGTATCGTTGCCAAGATGAATTCACTGTCCGATCCGGATATCATCGAGGCTCTTTATAAGGCATCGGCAGCAGGCGTAAAAGTTGATCTTATCGTCCGCGGTATCTGTTGTCTTAAGACCGGGATAAAGGGTGTGTCAGAAAACATCCATGTAAGATCCATAACCGGAAATTTCCTTGAGCATGCCAGAATCTTCTGGTTCAAGAATGATGAGAGCCCGGAAGTTTTTTGCGGAAGCGCGGACTGGATGCCCAGAAACCTGGACAGAAGAGTGGAGATCGTATTCCCTGTTAAGGATGAAGCTCTTAAGGCAAGACTTTGGAGGATCCTTGACACGGAACTTAAGGATAACAGAAGAGCCAATATCTTAAGACCTCTGGGAAGCGAATACGTAAAAGAGGGCTTAAGACAGAAGAAGGCTGTAGATTCGCAGCTTATCGAAATAAAAGAAGCACAGGATGCGGCAAAAAAATCGGCTCCCAAAGGAAGTAAGGAAAGCAGGGTATTCGTACCGAAATCAAAACCTGCAAAGTAAGGATAGTATGAGGATCATATTAGCATCGGCATCTCCGAGACGCAGCGAGATACTTGAAACCATAGGATTAAAATTTGATGTATGTGTCAGTGACTGTGATGAGCACTCTATAGAAAAGGACCCGAAGAAACTTGTTCAGATCCTTTCGGAAAGAAAAGCCATGGCAGTTCTTAAGGCATTGGAAAGCGGAAAAAGCGGCCTTGACGTGGATCCGGAAAAAGAGACTTTCTGCGTCATAGGATGCGACACCATAGTGTATCAGGAGAAGGGCAACGGAATCTTGGGAAAGCCCCATACGGAAAGCGAAGCCTTTGAAATGCTTTCTTCCTTGTCCGGGGGAGTGCATGAAGTTTATTCCGGCGTTACCATTCTTGTAAGCGGACTTAAGACTCCCGTAAAGAGAAGCTTCTGGGAAAGGACTGCGGTTCATTTTTCCGAGATGAGTGATGAAGAGATCCTGGAGTACATTAAGACCGGAGATCCCATGGATAAAGCAGGAGCTTATGGTGTACAGGGATTTTGTACCAGATATATCGAGGGCATTGAAGGAGACTATCGGAATGTCATGGGTCTGCCTGCCTGCCATCTCTACAAAGAATTAAAGTCCATGGGTGTGATCTGATGGAAATATATTTTGCTCCCATGGAGGGAATGACGGGATGTCTTTTCCGAAGGATCCATAACGAACACTTCGGAGGATGTGACAAGTACTTTACTCCCTTCATATCGACAAACGAAAACATTACTTTAAACAACAAGGAAAAAAGTGATGTGGATCCCGCGGAGAATGAAGGGATGAACCTGGTGCCCCAGATCATCAGCAACTCCGCGTCACAGAGCGCCGAGTATATCCTTAAGCTGAACCGTGATCACGGATACAGGGAGATAAACATAAATCTCGGATGTCCTTCGGGAACGGTGGTATCGAAAAACAAAGGTTCCGGCATGCTAAGAGATCCGGAAAATTTTGAAAGCTTTCTTTCGGATCTGGAAAAGGCTATTGAGGAAGTAAGAAAAAGCGGTGAATATGTTCCCGACTTAAGCATCAAGACCCGTATCGGATATTATTCATCGGATGAGTGTGAGAAGATAACAAAGATCCTTGTTTCACACCCGGTAAAACAGGTGATAGTCCATCCCAGGTCCAGAAACCAGATGTATGAGGGAAATGTAAACCTTGAGGAATTTTCCCGTATGTACGAAGCCCTGAAGGAAAAGGGCATGGGTGTGGTATATAACGGAGATATAAGAACTCCCGAAGATTACCGGAGAATAGTCGAAGCGTATCCCGGTCTGGACGGTGTGATGATAGGAAGAGGGCTTCTTGCAGATCCTTCCCTTGCAAGGAGGATAAAGGGCGGAAAGCCTGTTGATAACGAAGAGTATGCCGCATATATGGAACATATGCTGGATGCATACTCAGAAAGAATCGGTGTGGAGAAATTCACACTGGCCAAAATGAAGGATCTGTGGAATTTTGCAAAGCCTGCTTTTTCCGGTAACGAAAAGGGCTATAAAGAAATGAGCAAAGCTTCAAGCATAGAGAACTTCAGGATATGCATGAAGCAGTTTATAAGAAACTCGGAGTTGTTGTGAGTGGAACGTGGGGTTATCCGGAGGATAAAGATATGTATGATGACAAAGTACTTGATGTGTTCCTAAGGGACCAGAAACAGCTTTTTGACGAGCCTGTTGCCGCTACAAGGGAAGAGGCAAGGGATTTTCTTGAGGAGCTTATGGCAGTGGTCTGTGAGAATGCGGACGAAGTAAGAGGGTATTTTGAGGAGGAAGGCGTTGATCTTGATGCGCCCGAGGCCGGAGATATATTAAGTGCAGATGAGGTCTTCGCCATAGGTGACGGCAGATACCTTATCGTGGAAGGATAAAAGTTTTGGACAGAAAGAACATCAGATGGGACAGACTGGATAATACAGGGTATCTGTTCCCCTCCATCGCCGGGGAGAACATGACCAGTACCTACAGGATCTCCGTTATCCTGAATGAAGAGATAGATAAGGCTCTTCTTCAGGAAGCGCTTGACATCCTGCTGCCTAAGATAGACCTTTTCAACGTAAGATTGAGAAAGGGTTTCTTCTGGTTTTACTTTGAGGAGAACGGAAAACCTGCTCCCAGGGTAGTGGAAGAGACTCTTCCCTGCAGATTCATCCGCCCCAACAGAAATCATTCATATCTTTTCAGGGTGACCTATTACGGAAAGAGGATCAACCTGGAAGTTTTCCATGCTCTTACAGACGGAATGGGAGGTATCAATTTCCTTAGGGAACTTGCTTACCAGTACCTGCGACTGGCTCATTCCGGAGAGTTCGAAAATGACGGATTAAGTTCCGATACATCCCTGAACAATGAGGACAGTTTTGTAAGGAACTATCGCTCGGCAAAACCCAAGGGATTTGTTGCGAAGAAGGCATTCCAGATAAAGGGAAAGCATTTCCCTGACGGAAAGCTGGGGCTCATGCATCTTAAGATGTCTGTTGCGGAGCTTAAGAAGGTGACCCATGCCAGGGAAGTATCCATCAACGAATATATGGTGGCTCTTACCGCATATGCCATTTACAAGAACGGATTCAGGGGAAGGACAAAGGGCCGTCCCATAAGAGTAGCGGTACCGGTTAACTTAAGGCCTTATTTTGATTCCTATACCACCAAGAATTTCTTTGTAGTGGTATCGGCGGAAATCTCTGACAGAGATGAGGAATATACCTTTGACGAGATACTGGAGATCTGCAAGAAGACCTTAAGGGAACAGATAACCAAGGAGCATCTTGAGGATCTCTTCAGTTACTCGGTATCAAACCAGATGAATCCTTTCCTGAAGATATTCCCTCTGGTTTTTAAGAATATGGCCATCAAGTTCGTTTATACCAGATCAGCCACGGCTAATACCACCACTGTTACCAATGTGGGTAATATCAAGATCCTGGACGAGTACAGAAAATACATTGCGGGCTTTACGGCAAATATTGCCATGAGTATCGGTCAGGATATAAAGGGAACCATTCTTTCCTACGGAGATGACTTTATCTATACATTCTCCACTTCACTGGAAGATACTTCCATCGAGAGGAGTTTTGTAAAGCAGCTCGCTAAGGACGGAATTGATGTAACTGTTACGACAAACGGAGTTTTTTATGGCTAAGTGTAATAAATGCGGAGTACATATTACAGATGATACGGACAGATGTCCTTTCTGCAGATGTGTGCTTGAAGATGACGGAATAAAAGGTGAGAATGTTTATCCCGATGCTGAAGAGGCGGTGAAGATCTGGAGATTCATAAGAAGGACTGTTTTATTCTTATCCCTCTGCACTATGGGCGGACTGTTCATAGCTCTTTATATGGGGGCGGATATATTTAACTGGACCATAGTCATCGGACTGATCCTTTTATATGCCAATGTGACTATTTATCTGGGAGTCACGGGAAAGTCCGGATACATGTTCAAAACCCTGTTCCTGACATTGCTTGGACTGTTGATCCTCATAGGTATCGACTATTTTACCGGATATAAAAGATGGTCCCTGGACTACACACTTCCCTCGGGCATCATATTCCTGAACGGGGTATGCATACTTCTTATGATCATCAACAGAAGAAACTGGCAGAGCTATATAAGCTTCCAGCTTTTCAACATTTTCTGGAGCATAGTCATCGCCGTACTGCTTAAGCTTGATATCATCAGGCAGCCTGTTCTTGTTATCATCGCAGTCACCGCATCGGGACTTCTTTTTGCGGGAACCGTGATCTTCGGAGGAAGACGTGCAAGCGATGAGCTTAAGAGGAGATTTTTTATCTGATGGCGTTACTTGGTTTTCACTGGATAAAAAAATATGAAAGACCGGATACGGATCCTGAATATATAGAACTTGGACAAAACGGGGATGCGGATGCTGAAGGTGCTGAAGAAGTGTCCGGTGCTGATGCTGCAGATGAAGCGGTGACTGAGTCTGAAGAAGCTGCAGATCCTGAAACTGCGACAGAGACACAGCCTGAAAATGAGACCACGGCAGCAGGCGTATCCTCAAGAGGCCGTGTTGTTTCCAGGATGATCTCTTATATCTCCAATGAGTCAAAGCTCGGAAAGAGCCTTAAGACAGGAGAACTCCGTAAGAAGATGCAGGAACCCGCATGGACCGTTCCCGCACCTTTTAACATGACTTCTTTTGATCTGGAAAACTTTTCACTGAAGATGCTTTCATCAAAAGAAAACCCTGATCTTGAGCATGTTATCCTTCAGCTTCACGGCGGCGGATACATGGGTGCCATAAGAAATGCGTATTATGTTTTTGCGGGACTTTATAACGAACTGAGTCACGGAATGAACGTGTGCTGTCCCGATTACAGAGTAGCTCCTGAGGATCCTTATCCCGCCGCATTGGAAGATGCATATGCGACGTATAAATGGCTCATGACAAGGGGATACAAGCCTGAAAACATCATCCTTGCGGGAGACAGTGCAGGCGGTGGTTTGAGCATGGCTCTGACCATGTATTTAAGAGATCACGGAGATCCCCTTCCCGGAGGAATAATAGCCATGAGTCCCTGGACGGATCTGACCGCTTCCGGAGAATCATACGAAAGCAATTTTGACAAAGATCCTCTGTATGGCGGAACAAAAGAGAGTCTGATATATATCAATGCCTATCCCGGAGAGCACGACAAAAAGGATCCCTATATATCACCTGCATTCGGAAGCTTTGAAGGTTTTCCTCCAATGCTGATCCAGGTCGGTTCCAACGAGATGCTGCTTTCCGATTCGGAGACAGTGGCGGCCAAAGCAAGGGAAGCCGGAGTAAGAGTGAGGCTTTCGATATACGAGGGAATGTTCCATGTATTCCAGATGGCATATACCGCAATCCCAGAATCAAAAAAAGCATGGATGGAAGCCGGGAAGTTCCTGGATATTCTTTATGGCGGAGACTGACCGGGCACTATTGAAAAAACGATTTCCTGACGATATAATAAATGTATAGAGGGTGTTATTTTTTAGCCCGCAGAAAGGAGTGCCTATGAGATGCAGAAGAGTACCGCTTGAAGCAGAAGTTGTTAAGTTCGAGTTTGGCAAGGGCCTCGAAGACGGATATGAGCTCTACAGTGAAGTCGTTACCAAGACCTGGATCGTTTCTACCAACCTCATTCAGGTAACTCGTCCCGACGGAACCGTAGTATGTCCGTATATCTTACACAGAAGGGGAAAGACCTTCATAAGCGAAGGAGATTACATCATCCTTGATGATGACGGCACCAAGCATGTATGCGGCGGTGACAAGATCTTCCAGCGTTATGAAGAGATCAAATGATTTGTCGTGAAAAATCCGCTTCATATTGCTATTAGACTTGTATATCATCTTTTGGTTCTGTTTGTGCTGTTTATCAGCGCAAACTCTGTATTCGTGCTCTCTTCCGGGAGCAGGGATTCTTTAGTGATGATCCTTTGCATTGCTCTTTCTTTCTTTTTTTGGATATGGCCCGCTGCCTGCAGCAAGGACATAATCGAAGGAAGAGTAAAGCAGCTCTGGTTCGGAAATGTTCAGCTTCGTATCTTTCTTGAAGCGACCATTCTCACCGTGGCATTTTCGGTCTATAAACTGTTCATAAATGTTCCGGAATATGTTACCTGGAAAATAATCGTTTCACACATCATAATTTCCGTTGTGTTTTTATCCATCACTTTCTGGGTTGGTATCATCCGCTTGTATTTAACAAGCATCCAGCTTGGAATAAAGATGAGGATCGTGGGCATTATTTTCGGACTTATTTTCCCTCTGAATCTTATCGTTCTTATCATGATGCTCAGGGTGACCATGGAAGAAGTCCGTTTTGAGAATGAAAAGACGATCCTTGATCTTAACAGAAAAGATGAACAGATCTGTAAGACTAAGTATCCCATCCTTATGCTTCACGGAATCTTTTTCAGGGATTTCAAATACTTCGATTACTGGGGCAGAGTTCCCAAGGAACTGATCATAAACGGTGCCAGAGTTTTCTATGGTGAACAGCAGTCATCCGCATCCGTTTATTCCTGCGGAGATGAGGTCGCACGCAAGATAAGAGAAATCGTTAAAACTACCGGTGCGGAAAAAGTAAACATCATCGCTCATTCCAAAGGCGGCCTTGATGCAAGAGCTGCCATGACTGATCCGGAGATTGCAGGAATGGTTGCATCGCTGACCACTATCAATACTCCTCACAGAGGATGCGAATTTGCTGATTACCTGCTTCATAAAACAAGCGAGAAGCAGCAAAAAATTGTAGCGGGTGCATATAATGCCGCACTCAAGAAAGCCGGTGATTATGCTCCGGACTTTATCGGAGGATGTTCAAATCTTACCAGGGAATTCTGTGCAGATTTTAACTCAAAAGTAAAAGATCCCGAGGGCGTTTATATTCAGAGTTACGGTTCTGCTTTAAAGAATCATCGCGGAGGAAAATTCCCCCTTAATCTGACTTATAATTTTGTGGGTATGTTCGACGGAAAAAATGACGGTCTTGTGGGAGAAGCTTCTTTCCCCTGGGGATCTGATTTTCACATGCTGACTCCTTCCGGCAACAGAGGAATATCCCACGGTGATATGATAGACCTGAACAGGGAAAATATCCCCGGATTTGATGTCAGGGAATTCTATGTTCAGCTTGTGGCGGATCTTAAGAAAAAAGGATTCTGACAGTGGAGTCAAATTACACTTTTCACATAAAATTAAAAGGCGGTATTGACCTGGATAAAACAGAAAAATCCGGTCAGTGCTTCAGGTGGATCAGGGAAGAGGGTGGCTCTTTTCTGATCCCTGCTTTTTCCGAACTTGTAAGAGTAAAGGAAAAAGGCGATGGAACAGATATAACGTTTCTTGGTGGAATTCCACATAACGATCAGCCCGGGCTCTGGGGAGCGTATTTTGATGCGGGACTGGATTATGATAAGGTTCGCAGCATGCCTGATAAAAAAGATAAATTTCTCTCTGCTGCCGCAAAAAACGGCGAGGGCATAAGGATCATTTTGCAGGATCCTTTTGAAACACTTATCACATTCATCATTTCCCAGAGAAAAAGCATTCCCGCCATTAAGACGAGTGTGGAGAGGATCTGTGAAGCTGTTGGACGAAAGCTTAAAGGAACGGATATATATGATTTTCCCACACCCGATGAGCTGAGCCGACTGGATGCAGATACTCTTGCGGCGTGCGGTCTGGGTTACAGGGCTGCATATATCCATGCTGCGGCAACGGCGGTTGCATACGGAGATCTTGATCTGGATGCACTGTCTGATCTTGATGATGAAGCTTTGCTTGAGAGTCTTATGAGTCTTAACGGAGTCGGTGTGAAAGTTGCAAACTGCACCGCACTTTTCGCATATCACAGGCTTGATCTGTTTCCTATAGACGTGTGGATCCAGAGAGCTCTTGATGCCCATTACGGCGGCACATTTCCACTTGAGAAGTACCACCCCTACAACGGAATAATGCAACAGTACATCTTCGCAGAGCGAGGCAAATGAGTCAGGGAAACAGGGGGACGGTTCTTTCGTTCCGCGGGTCCTGCTCGGGGACTTGCAGGCACATCCATGTACCTGCTTCAAGTCCTTCTGACATCCTGTCAGCTTTGTTTAACCTGTCTCGCTTTTCGATTTCAAGCGGAATTGCCTCACGAGGCAATTCTATTTTTTTTGACGCGTGGCCACTCGCTTTGCTCGGGCCGGGCGGCCGCAATTCTCGCAGAAATCGAAGTCTCGACAGATTAAACTACCGCGTCACCCACGGAACGAAAGAACCGTCCCCCTGTTTCTCTATTTTTTGAGTATTTTGTATAGAAAATAGTCTGAAAATTCGACACGACAATAAAGCGTTTTCTGATATAATAGATAAAGCGGGGTAAAACCCGCAAAATAAAGTAAGAAGCAGAAAGGAAACGCACATGAGTAAACAAAAGAAAAGAAATGTCATTGTCGGACAGTCGGGCGGACCTACCGCAGCAATCAATTCTTCACTGGCAGGTGTTTTCCGTACCGCTAAGGACAGAGGATATGCCAAGGTTTACGGTATGATCCACGGTATTCAGGGCTTTATGGAGGGAAGATATGTCGACCTTTCAGAGCACATCCAGACCGGACTCGATGCCGAACTTTTAAAGAGAACACCTTCCGCATACCTCGGCTCATGCCGTTATAAGCTTCCCAATATCAATGAGGACAGAGATCTTTATGAGAAGATCTTCAAGATGCTCGATGAGCTTGAGATCGACTGCTTCATCTATATCGGTGGAAATGACTCCATGGATACCATCAAGAAGCTTTCCGATTACGCTATAATTTCCGGTTCCGAGATCCGTTTCGTCGGATGTCCCAAGACCATTGATAACGACCTTGCTCTTAC
>JAEEGL010399254.1_pt1 | contig 11845 bp, 10 predicted proteins | sample 9134231 | NCBI WGS metagenome assembly JAEEGL01 (sample SAMN16246548, study PRJNA631951) | gut metagenome | biome: gut microbiome; feature: rumen; material: fiber-attached | host: Bos | place: Iran: Karaj | collected 2018-10 | reverse complement strand
TGTCGGGACGACCTGCGGGGCCATAAACAGTGAAAAAGCGAAGGCCTGTTGACGGAATATTGTACAATTTGCTGTAACAATGGGCAAACAATTCATTACTCTTTTTCGTTGCGGCATAGAGCGAAACGGGGTTATCCACCCTGTCCTCCACCGCAAACGGCACCTTCTTGTTGCCACCATACACGCTCGATGACGATGCATACACAAGATGTTCCACGGGGTTGTGGCGGCAGGCTTCGAGGATGTTGTAAAAGCCTATGATATTGCTCTCGATATACACATCGGGATTCTCGATGCTGTAGCGCACCCCTGCTTGGGCAGCAAGGTTCACCACTACATCGAACTTATAGTTATCAAACAGTTTATCGACCAAAGCCTTGTCAGCTATTGAGCCTTTCACGAACTTATAGTTCACCCCTTCGGGAACCATTGTTTCAAGTTCCTTCAAGCGATACTCTTTCAGGCTGACATCATAGTAAGCATTAAGATTATCGATGTTCACAATCGTTGCGCCTTTCACGTCCTTAAACAAGCGCTTTATCAGGTTACTGCCGATAAATCCAGCACCGCCCGTAACTAATAAACTCTTCATTGTTATTATTGTGTTTTCGTTATTCTATATCAATAAGCATCGAATAGCCATTTCCTGAAGTATACCATGTGGTTTTATTTCCATGATAACTTTCATTTTCTCACCAATATGTCTGGAAGTTGTTTTGCATTCTCGGTTAACACTTTCATATATGCAATTGCGTTCTTTTCCCTTTCCGCTTGGGGTAATGGGGTTGTTTTGGAATCAAGCACTTCTTTGAGCTTTTCCTGTGTCTTCGACAGCACTTCTATCACTTCACCAACAAGCACTGGCAAATCGGTGTTAATCTTGGCTCCCGAAGCATAGAACTTGTTGCGCGATCCCGAACTCACTAACACACCAGAGGGTTCTGTGTCAGGCATGGGAATAAAGGGCTCAACAGGCTCACCATTAATGTTCGGATAATAAATAGGGCAGCGATAATCCCATGAGCCACAGTGGATGAACTCGTCTCTGAAACTGCATATTGTTCTGATACATCTTGGTTCATCATATAGCAATCCAGGCTCTTTAAGTTCATCAAAACCATAATTCTTCTTGGCATAAAGAACGCTATCCGCTCTGCTCTTTAGTTTCTTATAGTTGGTGAAACCGTTGGGATCGTATTTTGAGCATTCACACACGATTTTTGTGAACAAGTCGAAAGCGGATGACAGTGACACAAACACATTGTTGATGCTTGCATGCACCTTGTCGGACCTCTCGCTCATATCACGCACGGCATTAGAATAATCGTTGTCACCATAGAGGCAATAGGCAGGAATAACTGCAAATATCTCGCGAAGATATTTTTCGACAGCCGTTACCCTGTCTTGAAAGGCAGCAACAATGTTCTGCACATCATACCAATGAAGCACCCTATTGGATATAGGGTCATTATATACCTGCCTCACCTTGTCGTAAAGCACCCTATCCCAACTGCTTTCTGCCGAACGGCCAGCATCTGCCATCCAGATTGAAGTCGCACCTTTGAATAATCGAAAGTCAATATCCTTAAAGAAATAGCCCTCTATCTTGTCGTAAAGTGGCACTGTGTCTTCTGCCAACGCCATAATGTTGTCGTAAAGATTCTGCATCTTGGCATCGGCTTCAGCTTTTGCTTTTGATATTTCTCTGTCTGATTTGACCATTCTCCTATTCAACAGCCGTTTAATTAACCTGAGACACATACAACTCTTGATAATAATTACTCTGGATGGCTTTCAGTAATATGCAAGGGCTGAACCTCTGTCAATCCATTGACATTATCATATTTCCAACAGCCAGAGATGTCTTTCATAGCAGATGTCATTGCGACCCCCTGTGCTTTCTCCCCTAATACAAACCAAAACAAAGTAAATTCTGTTTCCTCCAAATATTTGTCAAGAAATGTTTTTTTCATCAGCATACCCGATCTTTCATCGCCTGTTAATCTGTAGTCGATACATGCTATAGCATTGTCTGTTCCAGCAGCCCTGACAACACCACGTTCTGCTGTATAAAGTCCCAACCGATTCATCATATCTTCGCAAGGTACGAATACTGACGAACTAAAATCCTTGTCCTTTACAAATCCTCTAACGTTTTCCTGCAATTGTGCCATATATGACACCATCACGTCAGCCGGGCAATTATTTTCATAAGGACGTTCCCATTGATCCAACTCCAATGATTGCTTGTAACTATCTGCCCAAGGATATTCATTCCAACGAAAATCTATATTGTCGCGACGTTCGGGCATCCACCGACCATAGAAATTCTGATCTTTTGCCCACTTCTCAAAGTTATTCACATCTTCCTTGTGTACAAAAGCAGAATTAACATATATCGATTTGCTTCGACGAAATTCATCATCCTCATGATATTCTGCATCAAACCCACAAAACCACACCCATACTTCATCACTATTATCTGTTTTTAGGAGTTGAACTTCAGGGAGTTTTGTATCATCGTTATACCACTCTATCGGTTCCGCCTCCAATAATCGAGATTCATTCTCTTCTTCGAAGAATACGCCAACACCTTCCTTTTTTACGATTTGTAATGCTGGGTCAAAGTAATTACGGACATCTGAATACCACGGATAGTTCACTCCGTGTATCTCTGCCTGTTTTGAGCCATACCACCCTTTACGTAATAAGCAACAGTCAGTCAGCCTACCCATAATATCATAATAGGCCAACCATTGATATTTCTTACCTATGCGTTCTTTTTCATTCTCAAATCTTGAGGTAGAATACTTGCCATCGTCTGTTTCCCCCAATTCTTCGTTCCAACCTAATTCATTAACACGAACAGCTATCATTTTTTTAATATCTTCCTGTTGGACAGCCTTGTGAGTGTCTCCTTCAATTAACACACGGTTAAATGGCGGCGTGTTAGTACCTATCACATAACGATTAAAGTCACTAAAACCGAAAATAGAATTATACAGCAGATGGGAACCATTACTAACACCAAAGTAGTCAGCATTTTCAACATCTCCCGATTTTAACAATAGGTTAAATGGGTTATTACCAGTGCTGAAGGGAGGTTTTATTTTTCCCCAATACTCAAATTTCGGATTTAATGAATATGCCCGTTCTATTATTTTCATAGACCAATATCTTACCATCAAATCGTCAGGGATATTGGTTGGGTCGGAATAATTCAACTCATATAAGGTTTTACCCAAGTCACCTATCAACTCTGCATCACGTAGCCTTAAACACATTCCATAGGCTGCGCAGTAAAGCCCTGCTATTACATAAGGGTCATCACATTGACAAAATTGTTCACAAGTGTATTTTGCAACCACAGGTGTTTCCGTGAACAAATCTACGAGATTTCTCACTATAATTGCTCGAAGTTCTGGATACGATGAAGTGAGCATCCAAGCCAAAAGAATAGCCAATTTCTTATTCTCAAATTTCAAATCTATACCAGTAGAACGTTTCCCAGAAAAAGCCTCGCGACCACTCCAATCATACAACTCATTGAGCTTTACACTCCATTTCAAGTCCCTTTCTGGTAATTTCATCTTCATTAGCGTCTGATGAAGACCTTCGATCTGTTCACTTCCATACTCTTCGACATCCCGTATAAGGTAGTTAATAATCTTAATATTACCATCCTCAAGGAACTTGGAAACGATGTCCTTGTTATATGGTCCTCTATATTGTAAAGTATCCATTAGCTCAACATTCCAATCAGTCCCATCCAATGCTTTTTTTACAAACAGGTCTGTTTTTTCACTACCCAGCGAAAGTAATGCCCCAACAAAATGTGTAAACTTGATTGGAGAAAACTTTTTCTTTTTGATAATACTCTTCTGTAAATAAAGCCAATCACACACGCCATTGCCGTCCAGTTTAGAATGCATTAGGACTAATGCTTTCATATAGTCGCCAAGATTCTCATATTCAAACTCAACACAAGGTGAACCACTATCATCAAAACTCTCTAAAAGCAGGTTCTCTTGTAGGCAAACATGCAACAATGATTGTTTCCAAAGCCGCCCCGGACTAATCTGACGCGAGTACTGACGCGCTTTATCACGACTTACATCATTGCAATAACCATAGAACAAAGAATAATTGGCCAACTTTTTGAAATATCTGCCTAAAACATTTATGTATGGATCTTCATTAACAAAATCTACAACATCTTTGTTTCTAATACGCAGATATAAATCGAATAGAACAGGCTTTGTTATGTTGGAACGCCTATTCGCTGGTATCATCTTATATGACACACAAAATATGCGAAGGAACAGTGGGTTAGAAAACTCTTGTATATTCTGACCCACACAACTTTGGTCTATTTTATATTTTTCAAAATACTTGTTTCTAAGTTTTATAGGGTCAATGCTATTTGTGGAAAACCTCACCATCCATTTTCCATCATCGGTTAGAAAACCATTTGGTATGGGGTCCCTCGATGATAGAATAAACCGTAAATGACTGTATTTATCAGCCAAGTCTGGTATGCGATTCACCTCTTGAACCCAATATGCAAACCCCGCACCCTCATTTAAAGCATCAATAATAACGATACCGAACCGCCCCTTGTCATTCATATAGTCATCGAGGCCTTTCAGCCCATCAGGGAAATCCAACAAACGTTCAATCTGACCCTCTAATTCATCCCCAACCTTAAAATCACTTCCAAACAATAGATATGCTTGATACTCAAACCCGTGCTCTTTCGCCAAATGACACAAAAAATGTGTCTTCCCTGTACCAGCAGCCCCTCTTAAAAAAGCACAATGTCTATTAGTATCCTGCCATGTATTGAAAATCTCATTCATTAAAGCCAACCATCCATCCAAAGCATCTTTTTCTTTAGAAGTTATGGCTTTATACGCTTTTAATGATTTGTCATTACTATTAAGCTTTTGTCTAAGTTCAACTAGTCGTATCTGCAATGAAGAATAATCTCCATTTTTGTAAGACTCGTTAATAAACGCGTATTTTGCGCGAAGGGTAAGATACCAGCACTCTGCTTGCTTATACGCCAAATCATAATTAAGTCTCGTTTGTTCAGCTATAGAGCAAAAAATTTCGAAGTCTTTTTTTAATGTATCACTATCTACATGTTCATTAGGGCTATATCTATCACCTGCCTTATCAATCTTACCATCAACCATACCCTTGCTTCTTGCAAAACCATAAGTAGATGTATCATATCCTTCCCATTCAGATATTACCGAAAAACCTTCCGATGTGATTTTATCTTTTGCTCTCGCAACCGAGGTGTACCCTATCACACTACAAAGCTGGTCGGTTACTACACCTACAACAAAGCCATCATCCGTAACTATTGGAGAACCCGAATAGCCTTTGTATGAGTGAAAAGGGATTGGTTCCAATGGGCTTGCCACCACATCATATTCTCTTTTAGACACCTTTCTTGGTTTGTGAACTGGTATGTCAAACATATCATAACCCATCCCTATTTCCATAGGATAACCCACCATTACCATTGGCTTTTCAACATAAAAAGGCAATGCCAATAACCTGAACCAATCAGGGTGAGCATAATTGCGGGCTGTAAGAAGAGCCACATCACCTTCTTTATAGAGGTCCACTACATCACAAACAAAGCTATAATCCTTGTAGAAACAATAAACAGGCACTTTATTTCTCACCCCTTCCGATACCACATGCCATGCTGTTAGCAATTGGTTGGGAGACACGAAAAAAGCCGTACCGTGTTTATTTCCACAATGCACTGGAACAATTGCTATGTATTTATCCGCATCAAATGTCATAGCTAATGTCGTTATTATCTGTATCTATAGCAAAATGATATTTCTCTTGTAAGCCAAGATTGTTTCTTAAATTATCAGTCCAGCTATTCTGGTAGTTGAAATGCAATATACGATTCTCTATACCTTCTGTTAGTGAGCGGGTAACAATCCTTGATATCGCGTTTATGTGTGGTCTCTTGTCGTCGTCTCCTCCTGTAAAGAAAAAATCTGTTGCATCCACCAACTCCATTAGTTTTTTACTTGTTCCATGTGCGCTTCCATGGTGCGATACCTTTATGGCCTTAAACATAGTCAATCTATCCCCATAGTATTTTTTCAATTCCTCAGCTAATATTTTCGGAGAAGCATCACCTACAAATAATATTCTTTCATCATCTTTTTCCCATACAAAAGCAATGCTTGCTTCGTTTGCGTCGGACGATTTCAATACTTTTTGATTAGCAGCTTCTTGAAGAAAAACATCGTTTAATTCTTCAGCTGATACTTTTTCACCTTCAAGACCTTCAAGATTACCTCTCATATTAGCCAAACGTTGCAACATCTCAAAAATTGAGTAATCTTCCTTTAAAGGAGCTTCTGGATGCTCTTTGTGAAAGAATTCAAAAAACAGGCTCTTAAACTTTTCTTCTATAACCTCTAATTCTTTTTTTCTGGGGGTAAGTACGATAAACTTTCCATAACGGTCCCCTTTTATCTTATATTCATCACAATCACAATTGATTTGCTTCCTTCCCCATGCATTTTTGGCACTTTTATGCTTCAATATTGCATCGCTCAATGTCACTGCCTGTGGTGCGCTTATTTTTCCACCGATCATATCGATAACGACTGGTTTTGCTGCAAATAATCTCTCAAGCACCACTTTCTCGGCTTCTGTCAACGGTACTTCAGTACCCTCTGGCCTACGATAGCTGTTGAACCAAATATCTTCGACCTTGAGTTCTGGAATACTTTCCAGCATATCTCTCACACCAAGGATATGGTCTTCATCAATATGTGTTATTATAAGGAGATCAATATGATAACACAGTGTATTTGTGACGAAGTTTTTTATTTCATCAGAGAAAAAACCACAATCTATCATTACTGCATACCTTCCCTCATCACCATCGATCATGAAGAATATGCAATCACCACAGCCTGATTGAAATGTTTTTAATCTTACTTTTAACATATAGTTATTTTAACACCAAAATCCCTTCCACTTCATGCGGCACGAAAGGTCCCTCCTTACACTCGAACAGCATAGAGGATTCTATGGCCTCAATCGTGTGCCAAACATTCTTAGGGATATTCACTCCATATAAACAATTCTCATGGCAGAGGATGGCGAAATCTTGCAGTTCTCCTTTATTGTTGTAGGTGGTGACTTTTACTTTGCCTTTCAGGATAACGAAGGTCTCGTCTTTCGTGGGGTGGCGGTGGATGGGTATCTCCGTGCCGGGTTCAACGGCATTGAGCATACGATGGCACTTCTCGTCAAGGCTTTTGTGGAAGTTATAGTTCATTCTCAAACGAGGCGAAGCTTTGGCTTGTTCGCTCACCTCGTTCATAAGGTGGTTGTCAATTATCTCTATATGTTTCATCTTATCGGTTCTGGTTAGGAAATTCACAAATGTAATATATCTTCATCTGTCACTGGTTCCCATGCTCCATCTTTACAAGCCATAACAACAGTTCCTGATTCCAAGGCTCGGCCTGTATGCCATTGACCCTTTGGAACAGAAATAGCCATAACCGAACCTCCTGGGGTTAGGGTGATTTCTTCCTGCAATACACCGTTTTCGTCAAAAAACTGTTCTTGAAAGCAACCACGAAGAATGGCCACCGTCTCGTTGGTATTCCTATGGCGATGAATCACCTCTGGTGAACCAGGTTCTATGGCATTGAGCATCCTCTGCGAATTATCGTCAGCTGAATTACGAAGGTCGAATGCCTGCCGCAACCGTGGCGAAGCCTTGGCTTGGGCAGTGAGGTCGTCTAATAGTTCCTGGTTAATAATCATATAGCATCATTTCTTTATTTCTTTCCATGCCGCCTTAATGTCTTCCAGCGGCACCTGCCCCCCCCACATTCGATGTACATATTCAGGTGTGATGCATCCAAAATCCATTGAACAGGACTTAGCTTCGTTGTCCATAAATTCCCTTGAACGGGTAACTATATCTTTTTCCATAATAGTCAAGGTTAAAGTTAACGTTATCGTTCCTTTACTATCACCCAAAACGTCTTGAATATTAAGCCTATGTCACCCCAGAAGGAGTGGTTAGCAACATACTCCAAATAGAGCTTAAGCTTTTCTTGCATAATCACTTCGATGTAATACTTTTCAGGGTCTTCAGCCTTTTCCATCAATTCGTTCTCGTTGCGAAACTTGATGGAGGCCGGGTCTGTGATACCTGGGCGAACATCCAACACATGCATCTGCTCAGGTGTCCAATAATCCACATAGTGCCGCACTTCGGGTCTTGGGCCGACCAAACTCATGTCACCAACAAAGACGTTAATCAACTGCGGTAATTCATCGAACTTGAACTTACGGATAAAGTAACCTGAGCGGGTGATACGTGGGTCACGACCACCAATGGTAACAAGGCTTCCCTTGTCAGCCCCCACGCGCATAGAACGAAACTTGAAAATCCGGAAGTCCTTGTTATGCAAACCCACTCGCACTTGTCGGTAGAAAACTGGACCTTTGCTATCTAGTTTAATCCAAATAGCTAAAATTAAAAACAATGGACTCAAAACCAAGAGGCCAAGACCAGTGGCAACTATATCAAACAATCTTTTCATTATAGGTTCTTTACAATGTCAACATAGTTCTCGATGATATACTCCACATCTTCGTCGCTCAATTTGGTGTGCAACGGGAATGTGATTTCATTCTCAAAGAGGTGATAGGCGTTTGGATAATTCTTGATGTCGAAGCCTAAAGCCTTATACGCTGTCATCATCGGCAAAGGCTTGTAGTGGACATTGGTAGCAATGCCACGTTCTGCCATCATTTCAATCACTTTATTGGTCTCTTCACGTGTTCTACCCAACAGTCTCAACAAGTAAAGGTGATGAGAACTGCAATGCTCATTATCTTTGTGGTTAAGATAAACCACCTTATGGTTAGCGTCAAGGTTAGCGTTAAGGTTGTTAATGCCTTCGTTGAACTTCTCAACAATCTCATATCTACGTTCCAGCAATTGCTGGTAGCGTTCCATCTGCACCAAGCCCAAAGCAGCCATGATGTCGGTCATGTTGCACTTATACCATGGACCGATGATGTCGTATTCCCAAGCTCCGAGTTTTGTCTTGGCCAAAGCATCTTTGTTTTGTCCATGCAAAGAAAACAGCTGGGATAAACGATACAGCAACTCATTCCAAGTCTCACCCTCCTTTTTAGGTACCGTCGGGAAGTAGTCAGCGTTAACGTCAACGTTATCGTTCCCGAAGGGAAGTTTCCAAGTCATAGCACCACCTTCAGCCGTTGTGAAGTTCTTCACAGCATGGAAACTGAAAGAGCTGAAATCTGCAATCTCGCCAGCCATCTTCCCTTTGCGCGAAGCGCCAAACGAATGGGCGCAATCTCCCGAAACGACGATGCGGCCAAACTTCTTTTGCAAATCATTTGATGGATGGAACAATGCCTTTTTGCGTTCCACAATCTCAAACACACGGTCATAATCTGCCACAATGCCGCCCAAATCCACAGGCACAATCACCTTGGTCTTTTCGGTTATGGCCTTTTCCAACTGGTCGTAATCCATTTCCACGCTCTCCTTTTGGCTATCCACCATCACCAGCTTGGCACCCACATGGGTAACAACGCTGGCTGTGGCCGTGTAGGTATATGCCGGCACTATCACCTCATCGCCAGGTCCAACGCCCAACAAGTGCAAAACCATCTCCATAGCAGCGGTAGCAGAGTTCAAGCACACCGTCTTCTGAGTATGCACAAACTCTGAAATCTGTTGTTCAAGTTTCTTGGTTCTTGGGCCAGTAGTAATCCAGCCTGAAAGAATAGCCTCACGTACCTCTGCGACTTCTTGTTCAGTCATATCAGGTGGTGAAAATGGTATGTTTCTAAGTTTCATTTTTATTTATCTTTAATGTTAAATACTACTCCAAACAGTTTGTAATAAAAAAATGCAAATGCACTAATCCCAAATAACTCACTATACTTCCAACGTCCCTTCCAAATTCTTTTTATATTGTTACACCTTGATTTCCAAACATTCTCATCCCTTTCCCTCGGCTTGCCTTCGAACATATAATTAAACACCCTATCTGCGAGTTTATTGTCGAAATCGAGAGCATCTTTCACTAATTCTGGTGGAAGCGATTGCTCTGGCACTATCAAGTAATGTATCGACAAATAGGTCAGTATATCGGCAAACTTGCTATATCCGTACGTGTATCTCTTCTTGGCTTCTCTGAACAATTCTATATCAATATTTTTCCCTTCGTTAATCAAAAACAACGCCCAATCCAGCAGATGTCGAAGAGTTACTCTCTCAAAAGCGAAATGAGCGGACACGTGCCAAGGCAAAAACAATGCATTGAAGTTGGCGGTGGGGTATTTGGCACCTGCAATAACGTTGCCACCAATCGCCACATCCTTCCCCTCATTTACACTCTTTTTACCCTCGGCTTCAAGTAGTACCTCAAAAGCTCTGGTCTGACGGCGAGGTCCTCGCAAATCGCATAGGATTCTATGATTTTCTACCATCACCCCGTTGATCGTTGCGGCTGAATGACGGTAATAATAGGGCTCAACCTCAATGCCTGCAGATTTCAGTGCCTCATTGCTCTCGTCAAACTTGTCGCCAGGATAGATGTCGATGTCGCCACAAGGACGATGTGCCGGATTGGGGTAATACTGGCCACAGGCAAAGCCTTTCATCAATAAAAAGGGGATTTGCTTCCCCTGCAAAATCTTCGACAGTTCAACCAAGGCTGCCAGTCGTTGCATGTTGCCATACTCAATCAATCTGAGGCGACCCAAGTATTCCAACAACAGCGGTTTGTTCTCAAGAGAGTCTAATGTCAGATTAGTGTGGGGGTTCTTGGCTTTCAAAGCCTGATACCCGTCTATCGCAATGGCCTCTACGCCTTGCTCTGTTGCCAACGTCAAGACCTCTTTCCAATCGATGTCAGGCAGGAGCGTGTAGTCTCTCTCCCATCCCATTGCCGCTCTGACCAGCTTTAGGAGGACTTCCCTACTATCAGCCACTATTTGTTCTGGGTAAGTTCACCCTCACTCAGCGTATAGCTTCGGCCACACTCACATTTTAACGAATCATCCAGTTTCTTTCCACATTCACACACCCAACCAATACGCTTGGCAGGCACACCAGCCATCAGTGCATAGTCTGGCACGTTCTTGGTCACCACAGCACCCGCGGCAATCAAAGCCGAACGGCCAACGGTATGTCCGCAAACCACCGTGCAGTTAGCTCCGAGTGAAGCACCCTCTTTGATTAGCGTCTTGGCATAAATGCCGTGTACCGGGAAATGAGCACGTGGTGTGATGACATTGGTAAAAACGCATGAAGGTCCACAAAAGACATTATCCTCTACCTCCACTCCTTCATACAAAGAAACGTTGTTCTGGATACGGACTCCGTTGCCCACCTTCACATTATTGCCAATGTTCACATTCTGCCCCAACGAGCAGTTCTTGCCTATTTGGGCACCTTTTTGCACATGGCAGAAATGCCAAATCTTGGTGCCTTCACCAATGGTTACACCTTCATCTACGTAGGATGATTCGTGAACGAAGTTTTTCTTTTCTTCCATTTTATCAATTAGTTTTTAAGCCATTTATTCAATAATTCAATAGGATGCACCGCATGGACTCCCGTGCCGTCCAATATCTGCTGGCGGCAAGAGGTACCAGGGGCACAAACAACAGTTGGCACAACTTTGTCGCTGTTCTCCACAGCTTTTCTCACAGCCGGGAAAAGCACCATCTCACCGATGGCAAGCGAAGTTCTGTAATGCTCTTTCTCGTAGCCAAACGAGCCAGCCAT
>JAEEGL016584792.1_pt1 | contig 11846 bp, 11 predicted proteins | sample 9134231 | NCBI WGS metagenome assembly JAEEGL01 (sample SAMN16246548, study PRJNA631951) | gut metagenome | biome: gut microbiome; feature: rumen; material: fiber-attached | host: Bos | place: Iran: Karaj | collected 2018-10 | reverse complement strand
GCCTGGACCTTTACCAAAGGCATGAAAGCTCCGGACTGTGCCGGTATTATCCACTCAGATTTCAAGAAAGGCTTTATCAGAGCCGAGGTATTCAGTTATAATGATATTATGGAATATGGCAGTGAGCAGGCCTTAAAAGAAGCCGGCAAGCTGCGCGTAGAAGGAAAAGAATATGTTGTACAGGATGGAGACATCATGCATATAAGATTCAATGTTTAATTAAGGAGGAACAGGACATGAAATTAATTATCGCTATTGTATCTAATGATGACAGTGCTGCAGTTACATCTACTTTAACAGAACACGGATTTTTTATCACAAAGTTATCAACAACCGGTGGTTTCTTAAGAGCCGGCAACACCACGTTCCTGATTGGTACTGATGAAGAGAATGTTCCTGCAGTAATTGAACTGATTAAGAGTGAAAGCAGCAGAAGAACCGAGATCGTTCCGGCTACTGCTACATTTGATGTTGGTCACTATTCATCATATCCAATTGAAGTACAGGTTGGCGGTGCTACGATCTTTGTACTGGATGTTGAACAGTTCGTTAAGGCATAACAGAAAAAGCTTCGTAAGAAGCTTTTAATTTACCTTGAACAAGTTAAAACACCGGACAACCGGTGTTTATAAAATACTACATTCCTTTTAAGAGTTCTTTAAGGTTTTCCATTTCTTCTTTTGAAATGGTAACGCCTTTACCCATCTTAGAGCCATCAGGGCTCCATGTTCTGATGTCATATACAGGTTCTCTGCCATTCCAGCTAACCAGATTAAGCTCTTTTTTCCAGCCGTTCTTCTGTTCAGACAGAATTCCGATATGTTCTACTACTTCGTAACTAAAATCCATACGGCACCTCTTTCTATGTGGATGTGTGATTACTTTAAATTATAATATATAATATAAATATATAAAATAAAAGAATTATTTTTATTTATTTAATAAGACAGGCAGGTAATTTATATGAGAATAGGACAGTCAACGGATATTCACAGACTGGTAGAAGGCCGTGATCTGATACTGGGAGGTGTTAAAATACCTTATGAAAAAGGTCTCTTAGGCCACTCGGATGCTGATGTACTGCTGCATGCCATCATTGAAGCTCTTATCGGAGCTATGGGTTTGGGTGATATTGGAAAGCATTTCCCTGATACCGACGATAAGTATAAGGGAATCTCTTCCATGAAGCTTCTTGAGCACACTAAGAAACTTCTTGATGAAAACGGTTATGAAGTTATTAACGTTGATTCCCTGATACTTATTCAGGAACCGAAAATGAAAGATTATATCCCGGAAATGAGAAAGAATATTGCCAGAGTGCTGATGTGCAATGAAAATCAGATAAATGTCAAGGCAACAACGGGAGAAAAGCTGGGATATGTAGGAAACAAGGAAGGTGCCGTAGCACAGGCTGTGGTACTGATTGATGAGGTTAAGTAAATGTATACATATAAGATAGTTTTTGAAGAAATAGCAGATGCCAAGGATTTAAAGGAACTGCTGGAAGAAATTGGCGATACATACGCCAGCGTTAATGCCCGCCGTAAAGAAGCCGTAATTGAAACAAGCGAAAGCGTATCCGAAATCTGCGAAGTGCTTAAAGACGAAGGATATGATATAGTTGATTTAGAGATTATGTGAGGATAGTAATATGAAACAGTTGAAGAAGATCCTGCTGGCTGTAATGGCGGTATTAATGGTTATGACAGCAGCCGGCTGTGTGGACAAGATTGAAAAGCTCGATAAGGATGTACGGAAAGCTCTTGAAACCAAAGACTACCGGGCAGCAGCTGATCTGTATGAGAAGGCAATAAATGACGGTCTGGATAAAGAAGTGGTAATGCCAAAGGTTGTGGAGTTTTACAAAGGCTGGTTAATGGATAAAACTGCTGACACCGAAGCCAGTATTATGGATGTCCTTGTGATCATGGAAGAGCTGCGTGACAGATTCCCTGATGCCAAAGACGAGGCAGAACAAACATTAGCTGGACTGTGTGCTTTGTTTGTAACCAGAGCAGGAGATAAAGACCTTGATAAAGCGGACAATTTATATAAGGCATTTATGGACAGATATGCCGATAGTGAAAAGATCAGCGGAGATCTGAGAGACATATATGAGACTTATATGGCTGGTATAGTTCAGGCTGAACTTAATAATCTGAAGGACAGTACAGATCTGCTAAGCTGTATCGAGAGTCAGGATTACGAGGGTATTATAAAGGCCATTGAAAGTACAGACCTTGAAAATAAAACGCAGAAGATATATAAGAAGATTACTCTTCCTGTGTACGTTACCGTAGCAGACGACAAAGTACTGGCTGCCAACTGGGAAAGCGGCTGTCTTACAGTTTATTACGGTGTGCTGGACGCAAGTAACAGAAAGACCGGATCAGGCGTATTCTATACCCACATAGTTGACGGAAACAATTATGTCAAGGAGGTTACGTACTGTGATTTTACTAACGATAAGCGGAACGGAAACTTTAAACAGTTCCTGGAGAAAAAAGTAAACAAACTGGATAAAATGGTCTCAGAGGGTGTACTGGTTGACAACAAGTTTAACGGACGGGTCAAATCTACAATGACCAGAGACGGCGAAACAATTTATCTGACTTTCAATTTTGAAGACGGAATGGTCAAGGTTATTGATACCAGTAACAGCAGCGGAACCACAGTGTATTATGTGGCCGACGGTACAGGTCCGGGTGGAAGTCTCTATTACACCAAAGGAGAGAAATACACACAGAACCAGCATGGCATAGCCCCTTATTATTCCAGTCTTAACTAAAAGGAACAGATTAAGATCCGCAGAGTGAATGCGGATCTTTTTTGTTGCCTTTGGCAAGAAACTCTTGCTTGTACAGTGAAGATAATAATTATACTATTGGAATAAAGGAGGATGCAGTCATGAGCGGAAAATACGGAAAACTGCTGAAAAACCGTAATTACGTGGCAATGTTATCAGCTAACCTGATAAACCGTTTCGGTGACTGCATTGACGTGATGGCTGTTACGTGGCTGATGTATCAGATCAGCGGCAGCGCCTCTGCTTCAGCCCTGAACTATGGTCTGAATGCTGTACCAACCATCCTGCTTCAGCCTATCTGCGGAGCCTTTGTTGAAAAGCGAGATCTTAAGAAAGTAATGCTGATATCTGATTTATGCAGGTTCCTTATCATCGGCAGTGTTGCTGCTCTGGTAATTACAGGAAAAATACAGCCGTGGATGATTATTCTGTCAACCTTCCTGATATCAACAGTCGAAGCATTCAGAGTACCGGCACAGACTCCAATGGTAACCATGATACTGGATGAAGAAGATTATACCATTGGTGAATCAGTATCACGGTCACTGACCCAGGCTGTTCAGCTGGTTTCCATCGGCATAGCCGGATCCATGGTGTCTCTGTTAGGAGCCAGCACCTGTATACTGATTGACTGCGGATGTTTTATTATAAGCATTCTGCTGATAGGGAGCATGAAACTGGAAAAAAGAAGGATTCCGGAAAGTACAAACATAAATATATTCGGAGATACTCTGGAAGGTTTCAAATACATGAAAACAAACAGAATAGCTCTCTTTATCTGCATTACGGCTGTTCTGCTGAATGGATTAATGACGCCGTTGAGTGCCCTGGAGGCAGCTCTTTGCAGCGAGATCTTTCACAGAGGACCGGAAATCATATCAGTCATTAATGTGTTCTTTACTTTCGGCGGGATTGCGGGAAGTGTGATTTATCCGAAAATAGAGGAAAAGGCAAAACCCGTCAGTCTGCTGTCCGCCTGTTTCATGGGAGTTGCGCTGTTCTATGGCGCCATAATGCTCTGTGCTCACATTTATGAAAATACGGCATTGGTGTACGTCATCATAACGGTCACACCGCTGTTGGTAGGGCTGTCTGCGGCTTTTATCAATGTTTTTACGGCAGTTCTGGAAATGAAGACAGTTGACAGAAGCTATCTGTCAAGGGTTTCGGCGATACAGTCGGCCCTATGCAGTCTGGGAGTACCCGTTGCTTCCTTTATGATATCCATCGGAGCCAGATGGCTGTCCGTATATCAGCTGGTTGCCATTACCGGTGCTCTGGCAGTATTGTCCGGAATCCGGTTTATGACCAGCAGAAAAATCAGAAATCTGCTGTAACTGTTCTTTTATCAAAATGATTTATAAAAAACAGTAAGGTATATCCTCCTGCTTAATTGAGAGATTGTACGTATTATGATATAATTTTTTAGTTATAAGGGAGGTTTTTTGTATGGGTCGTCCTGTATTTCCTAAAAGAGCGGTCATAACCGGCGGCATGCCTTATGGTAACAAGTCATTACATTTCGGGCATGTAGGCGGTATGTATGTTCACGCTGACACATTTGCCAGATTCTTAAGAGACAGAATCGGTAAGGAGAACGTCATCTTTGTCTCCGGTACCGACTGTTACGGTTCTCCGATTGCGGAAGGTTACCGTAAGAAAGTTGAAAACGAAGGCTTTACCGGAACAATTGAAGATTATGTAAATGAAAACCACACCCACCAGGAGGAAGCTCTGAAAGCTTATGAGATCTCTCTGGATCTTTTCGGTGCATCAGGTCTTGGTGATACCAAGGAAGAACACGCTAAGGAAACAGACGAATTCATCAGAACCTTATATAAAAACGGATGGCTGGAAAAACTGGTAACCAAACAGTTCTATGATGCCAAAGCCGGTTGTTTCCTGAATGGGCGTCAGGTCATAGGCAAATGTCCTATCCAGGGATGCCAGTCAGAAAAAGGCTACGCCGATGAATGCGATCTGGGACACCAGTACATGCCGGAAGACTTAATTGACCCAAAGAGTACCTTAACCGGTGAAACTCCTGAAATGAGAGACGTTGTCAACTGGTATTTCAAGCTTACCGAATGCAACGATCTGCTGGAAGAGTATGTCGATGACATTTCCAAAAAGCCAAATGTCAGAAGGATCGTATGGGAAACCATGAAGGAATCCTTAGGTCAGCCAATCATTTACGTACGTAAGGAAGGACTGGAAAGGTACCTTGAGATCAAGGATACCCTGCCTGAACACAGCCACAGTGATCTGGAAAACGTCAAGAGCTCCTTCACCGTAGAGTTCAAGAAGCTGACCGACAGAGAAAAAGCCTGTGAAATATTAACAGCTAACGGCATCAGATACCGTACCGGTAAGACTCTGGTTCCGTTAAGATTAACCGGAAACATTGAATGGGGCGTACCGGCACCTTCACTGGAAGGCGAAACCGGATTAACCGTCTGGGTATGGCCTGAATCATTATGGGCACCTATTTCCTTCACCAAGGCTTATCTGAAGAGACATGGCAAGGGTGATGATGAATACAAGAACTGGTGGTGCGATCCGGAAGCTGAAGTATATCAGTTCATCGGACAGGACAACATCTACTTCTATGGAGTAGCTCAGATGCCGATGTTCATGGCTCAGCAGGGTCCAGGCAAGCTGAATATTCATCCTGAAAAGGGTCAGCTGTGTCTGCCTACGCTGGTAGCCAACCATCACATTCTGTTCCTTGATAAGAAAGCCAGCAGTTCAGGAGCTGTTAAGCCTCCAATGGCTGACGAATTACTGAACTACTATACAGCTGAACAGTTAAGACCTCATTTCCTGGGGTTAGCCTTAGGCAATAAGTCAGTAAGCTTCATGCCGAAGCCGTTGAATCCTAATGCCAATCCTAAGGAAGCTGACCCGGTACTGGCACAGGGCAATCTGTTTACTAACGTACTGAACAGACTGATCAGATCATGTTTCTATGCCAGCCAGAAATACTTTGACAGCTGTATTCCTTACGGTGAAGTCAGTGAAGAAGTCAGAAAGACAGCCGAGGAAACCATTCTGAAATACGAAGAAACAATGTACAGATTCGAATTCCACAATGTCATCAACATTCTGGATACCTATATCAGACAGGCCAACAAATACTGGGCCCGCAATATAGCCATCGCTGACAAGAACGATGATAACGAATTAAGAAAACAGGTTCTGATCGACTGCTTCCACATGGTAAGAGTCGCCTGCCTGCTGTCTCATCCGGTCGTACCGATGGGAACTGAAAAGACTGTTGAATATCTCAACCTCGGTGCAGAATTCTTCAGCTGGGATCATGCCTTTGATACTGTATACAGTTTGATGGATGATCCTGAACATCATAAGATTAAGGAAATCGAAGCCAAGCAGGACTTCTTTGAGAAGCATCCAAGTCAGTTTGAAGAGGGCAGATAATATGGATTATGTAAAATTAGCGGATTTATTATTTCCGCACATCGATAAAACACCTGAATACTACGAGCAGCTGTTCCCGAAAAGAGATCTGCCGGAAAAGGCAGAAGTCTTAAGAATGGCTCCATCTCCAACAGGTTTCATTCATCTGGGTAACCTTTATGGCGCCCTGGCAGATGAAAGGGTCGCTCACCAGAGCAACGGCGTCTTCTTCTTAAGAATTGAAGACACAGACCTGAAGAGAAAAGTAGAAGGTGCAGTTGAAACAATACTTTCAACATTCAAATACTTTAACATCAATTACGACGAAGGCGCAGAAATAGGCGGTAATTACGGTCCTTACTATCAGAGACAGAGAGCTGAGATCTATCAGTGCTTTGCCAAGAAGCTGGTACAGGAAGGCAAAGCCTATCCGTGCTTCTGCACTGAGGAAGAGCTTAATGCCATCAGAGAACAGCAGACCCGGTTAAATGAGGGTACCGGCTACTATGGCAAGTGGGCTCTCTGGAGAGATGCACCTCTTGAAAAAGTAGAAGAAAAGCTTAATGAAGGTGTTCCTTTTGTCATCAGAATGAAGTCAATGGGCAACCCAGAAATAAAGCATACCTTCCACGATGAGATAAAGGGTGACATCGTCGTTGTTGAAAACAACATGGATGCCGTACTGCTGAAGACTGACGGCATTCCTACATATCATTTCGCTCATGCCATTGACGATCACTTCATGAGAACAACTATCGTTTTAAGAGGTGAGGAATGGCTGGGAACACTGAACATTCACCTGGAACTGTTTGACATGCTGGGCTTTGAACTGCCTAAGTTCGCTCACACCACCGTTCTGATGAAGATCGATGAGACAGGAACCAAGAGAAAACTGTCAAAGCGCAAGGACCCTGAATTGTCACTGGATTATTACCGTTCACTCGGCTATCATCCGTATGCCGTTAAGATCTATCTGATGACGATCCTTAACTGGAACTTCGAACAGTGGTATCTGAAGAACCCAGGCAAACCTATAGAAGAATTCAAGTTCTCTCTTGATAAGATGGGACAGTCAGGTGCCTTATTTGATCTTGATAAGCTCAATAACATCTGCAAGACCTATCTGGCTTCCTTCTCTCTTGAACAGATGAAGGACTTCCTGAAGGACTTTGTTAAGACATATCACAGCGATCTGTACGATGTTTACTTTGGAAATGAAGAAACAATGGACAAGATCCTGACCTTAGGCATGGGCCTGAATCTCAAGAAGAGAAGAAAAGACTACATCAACGCTTCCCAGATCCTTGAAAGCATCAGTTTCTACTTTGACAAAACCTTCAGGAGAGAAGATGAATTCAAGTATGATAAGCAGCAGGTCGACGAGATCCTGAACATGTTCATGGAAAGTTATGATTATAACGATGATAATGGTGTCTGGTTCGAAAAGGTTAAGGAAATAGCTGAAAAATGCGGATTCACATCCGATATGAAGGCCTACAAGGAAAACCCTGAAAACTTCAAGGGCAGTGTTGCCGATGTAGCTGAAACCATCAGAGTAGCCGTTGTAGGCAGACGCAATTCTCCTGATCTCTGGAGCATCATGCAGATCATGGGTGCTGAAAGATCACTTAACAGAATAAAGGAAGTGCTGTAATGAGATATCCTGAGTTACTGAAAAAAGGCGCAACCATCGGACTGGTTGCCCCATCATTCGGTGTCAGCGGCAGCCCATATGTAGAAAGATATGAATATACTCTGAAGCTGTTTCAGGATATGGGTTATAAAGTTGTAACAGCTAAGCACTTACGCGGTATCAGACACGCCAAAAGTACATCCGGTAAAATCAGAGCCAGGGAATTCATGCAGATGTATCTGGATGACAGCGTGGATTTCATATTCTCAGTCGCCGGCGGTGAACTGATGCTGGAAATACTGCCGTATCTGAACTTCAAAAAACTTAAGAAAGCTAAACCAAAGTATTTCATGGGTCTGTCAGATAATACCTGTCTGACATTCACTCTCAATACCATGTGTGATGTAGCCTCCATTTACGGACCTTGCTTCGGCGGTTTCGGGATGGAACCGTGGGATCCTTCATTACAGGATGCCATGGATATCATTACCGGAAAGAAGAATACGCAGGAAAGCTACCCTAAGTACGATGTATATGATGAGGAAGTAAAGATGAATGCCCAGCCTCTGGACGGCTATAATCTGCAGGCTGATGTCGTATACAAGACTCTTGACGGTAAAAACACTGAATTCAGCGGACGACTGGTAGGCGGATGTCTTGATCTGCTGACCAATATCTGCGGAACACAGTTTGATAACGTCAAAGAGTTTGTTAAGAAGTATAAGGATGACGGGATCATCTGGTATCTGGAATCCTGTGACCTGACTGTTCTGGATCAGTACAGAGGATTATGGCAGCTGAAGAATGCCGGCTGGTTTGAAAACTGCAAGGGTATAATGTATGGCCGCCCACAGAGACCGGAACCGATCTTCGATGTAACCGTTAAGGAATTACTGAAAAACAACTTCAAGGAATTGGGTATCCCTGTTATCTATGACATGGATTTCGGTCATGTTGCTCCGATATGGACGATCCTTTCCGGATCAATGGCTACCGTAGAGTGCATTGACGGCAAAGGCCGCATTACATTTGAACAGAAATGATAAAGGCGGTACTGTTTGATCTTGACGGTGTCCTTATTGAAACGGAATACCGTAATATCAGAATAAAGGCCGACATCTGCAGAAAACACGGTCTGAAATGGGATGACAGCAATTTCTATACGGCGGCAGCCCGTCCATTTGCCAGGATGCTGCCAATCATGTATCCTGAACTGACTGAAGGACAGGTTAAGGAAATCCTTGACGAATATCGTCCTCTCGGTTATGTGGGTCTTGATTATCACCGGTTGCGGACAGCTGGAGCCAGTGAATTACTGCAGATGCTGCATGATCAGGGGTATAAGATCGCCATCGTCTCATTGAGCCGTACCGAAAAGATCAATGAGGTTCTGGAAGTCAATGACTGGGAAAACCTGATAGAGTGCTTTGTTTCATATGACGACGTTGAAAAAGCAAAACCTGATCCGGACGGCTACTTTAAAGCCATGAAAAAACTGGGTGTCAGTCCTGATGAATGTGTCATCATAGAAGATTCCCAGGTAGGAATAGAAGCGGCTAAGGCAGCAGGATGTGTATGCATATGCCGTAAGGAAAACCGTTATCCGATTGAACAGAATGGAGCAGATTATTACATTGACGACATGCCGGAAGCTGTCAGAATTATAAATGAGTTATAAAAAGTACAGTTTGGAAACTGTACTTTTTTATGCTACATAAGCGGAGCGAATACTCTTAACAGAGCAACCAGGAAGGTTTTCAGCGGACTGATACGGCGGTCCTTAAGACTGACTTCACTGCTGAGGGCACAGGCATCAAGGAAATCTTTCTTGATATCCATGATAGTGGATACGTCATACAGATACGTACCGTTTTCAAAGTGAAGATACAGACTGCGGTAGTCAAGGTTGACCGTTCCTACAGTAGCTATCTTATCATCACTTACAAATACCTTGGCATGAACAAATCCCGGAGTATACTCAATGATCTTTATCCCGCCCTCGATAAGAGTACGGTAATAAGACTGAGTTATGCTGTAGACGATCTTCTTATCAGGAACACCAGGTGTCATTATTCTGACGTCAACGCCTCTTTTGGCAGCCAGAATCAGAGTATTTATGAAGTCTGTATCAATAATCAGATAAGGAGTAATTATGTAACAGTAATCCTTGGCCTGATTGAGGATGTTAAGATAAATGTTCTGAGCAGTTCTTTCGTCTCCCAGAGGTGTTTCACCATAAGGAGCGATATAACCATCAAACTGCTTAGCCGGTTGAAAGACATGTTTGAATGCCGCGAAATCATCATCTGTTTTTCTTAAGGCGTTCCAGTGAGTCAGGAACAGAACGGTGTATGACCAGACAGCTTCACCCTTTATTCTGATTATGTTGTCTTTCCAATGACCGTGTACTTCTATGGCATTAATGTATTCATCAGCCAGATTTACACCGCCGGAGAAAGCGACCTTACCGTCGATGACCATGATCTTACGGTGATCGCGGTGATTGGCTATGGCGCCGATAAACGGATTTATCTTATTGAAAGGTACGCATTTGATACCGTATCCCTCGAGTTTTTTTGCATAGGAGAACGGAAGAGTAAAGAACGAACCCAGATCGTCATACAGAACTCTGATGTCGAGACCTGCGGCAGCTTTCTCCTTAAGGATCTCCAGAATGCCATCCCACATTTTGCCTTCCTGAATAATGAAATATTCCATGAAGATGAATCTTTCTGCTTTTCTGAGTTCTTCCAGCATTACAGGATAGCCTTCATCACCTAAGCCGTAATAGCTGAAATCAGTATTGCGGTATAAAGGAAAATGAGCACTCTCTGATATATAACGGAACTGGCCGCTGTATTCAGGTGCCTTTTTTTCTGCTTCTTCCAGCACTTCAGGATCCTGTTTATAGTATTTCACGGCATCCAGAGTAGAAATCAGGATGCTATGGAAAGTCTTACTGGAAAGCAGATTGGCTCCCATCAACAGGTATATGGCTGTACCGAAAACCGGAGAGATCATGATGGACAGGATCCATAACATATCACTGGAGAGGTGCTTGCTGTTGTTGACGATGCCCAGAATTATCAGTACACTGCCGATTCTTAACCGTCCTTCGATCCAGGCAACCTGACTGCCGAACCATTTGAAGAACTGAGAAATCAGCATGATTTCCAGAATGAGCATGATGATCATGAACAGTGTTCTGTTGAATAGCTTCTTGAGTATTTTCATAAAAGACATCTCCTGTTATTCTTCAATGATGGTGATGCACACTCCATCAGGGCCATAGAAATTGAAGGTTCTCAATCCGGTAAACGGATCAGACTGATAAGCACTGGTCGGTATGCCGTATTTTTTCAGCCTCTCCTTAAGCCTTTCGGAATTATTGCAGGCAATTGTTATAGTCTGTAATGGAATCATGGTAAGACTCTTTATGCATCTGATCTCAATCTGAGTCTTTCCGAATTCCAGCAGATAGCTGACATCTCCTGTTCTTTCGTTTTTAACAGTTTTCTTGAGATGGAAACCCAGCTTTGTTACATAGAAATCAAATATGTTGTGGCTGTCAGTACCAAGCAGGGTAGTTCTGACAACATGTATCTTGTGCATGAAAGGATATAAGGCTCTGCTGCGGGCATTGAGCTGCCACTTACGGTATTCTCTTAATTCATTTCTCCAGTCCGGATGGGCCAGTACATAAGCTACGCCAATGTAAAATAACCGGCCGATGATACCTCCTAAAGTATTTGTGACCAGATCGTCACAGTCATAGAAACCGTGTTTGGTGATCAACTGAACGTTTTCTATGAACAGGGACGCTAGAAAGCTAACAGGTATGACACGTCTGATGACGTTTCTTCTGAACCAGTCGAAGACATACGGCAGCAAATACCCCATCGGAATGAACAGACAGATATTCATGTAAACCTGAGAAATGCTTTCGGGATGAGTGATGCTGACATGTGATAAAGCCCGCTTGAACCCATC
>JAEEGL016580309.1_pt1 | contig 11846 bp, 11 predicted proteins | sample 9134231 | NCBI WGS metagenome assembly JAEEGL01 (sample SAMN16246548, study PRJNA631951) | gut metagenome | biome: gut microbiome; feature: rumen; material: fiber-attached | host: Bos | place: Iran: Karaj | collected 2018-10 | reverse complement strand
CTGTCTTTTAGTGATGATTCGAGCAGGATGTTGGCAAAGTCGCGAGCGAAACTGTTGCCAATGACGAGGAGTTTTTTCTTTGTACTATCAGATGCGAACTCCTGGTCGTATTGATAGATTCGGTCTGTATATCGTTCAAATACTGTGGGATCAGCTTTGCCTACAAAGATGTCAAGTTCTGGAACATCCCTGACAACTCCACCACGTTGATATATCCACAATGCAAAAACATTCACTGTAAGAAAGGCAAGAAAAAGACAGATTCGAGAAATCTTGTTGATTGTAAGTCGGCGTTCAATAATATAGTAGGTAAAGAGAGACAGTACCAGTGTGATTAGTACGGCAAGTAAAAGAACCTGTAGTGACAGCTCATCTGCATAGAAATATCGATAGAATGCAAATAGTGGTTGGTGCCAGAGGAAGATACTCAGACTCATTCGCCCCAAAGGGGATAAGACCTTTGAATGACGTACCATGGTTGTAATCTTGTTAGACTGGTTTCTCCATGAACAGAAAAGTACGGTGAAAAGCACTGTTAACAAAAGCATCATCTCTCGCGGCAGGAAACTCTCTCGGATGGTATTGGTTCCCCCAACAAGATTGTAAGGCATCTCTCGTTCTCCGATTGTGAAGGCTCCAAAGAATAACATCAGGAACAGACAGCCAAGTGAGAAATAATGCAATGCCGATGCCCCCTTGGTGGCTTTGATAGCAACAATACCTCCAATAGCGATTTCAAAGAAACGGTATGGTAATAGGTAATATTTATTGCCGATGCTGTCAATGGGTAGCAGGTAGAGTAGAAGCGACAATAGGGTCAATACAATAAGACCTGTTTTCATCCGCCGCTTCCTCAGCATCATGAGTAGGGGGAATACCACATAGAATTGCATGAGTACTCCCAAGAACCATGTGTGCATCAACACCTTATGATAGATGGCCGCCCAATAGTTCTGTGTGGTGATTGCCTGGAGCATATTGTCCATAAAGACGGAGCAGGCTACTACTTCTTCACTCAGATACCGATAGTCATTAGGCAACATACCCCAATAGCCAATGGCAAGTGAGACGGAGCAGATCATCAGCACCAAAGGTAGCAGTCTGAATATTTTTTTCTCTATGAAACGGTAATAATGGAATTGACCATTGGCTATTTCATTCATCACCTTTGGAACCACTAAATAGCCATTGAGTACAAAAAACGCATCCACACCCAGATAGCCACTCTTACACCAACCGGCATGATAAAGGACTACAGCTATTATAGCCAGTCCTTTCAGCAGATCCAGATCATAGCGGTATTTCATAATCTTACATTGCTCCTATAATCGGAACAAATTGAGCTATTCTTTCGGCGTTTGCCTCATTGAAAAGCAAATGCATGAAATCTAACTTCTTATGATTCAAATCGACTTCCTCCATCCTTTTAGCAACTATTGACTTTAATTCTTCCAACGAATGAATACCGGTCCTTGCTTGCAAGAACTCCATATTTGGTTTAGTCTTTGAAAGTAGAAAGATTGTATCATAGAAATCTCGCCCCTTTTGCCTTGACAAGATTGCTGCAAACTTCATTGCACAAAGGATATCTAATGGAGGTACCTGTATGTTGAAAAAGAATCCCATCCGATTGATTGTCGCAACTTCTGGAGTATAGTACACGCCTTGGTCTTGAGCCTCTACTTTCAACAGAAGTCGCTCTTCACGATGGCCTGATAGTCCTAAATCGAACAGCATCTGTGGAAAATAGAGATTCCTACGGAAGACTGTCAATTTAGGATTAGGCTTATCGCGTGTTTCAACATCAATATTATTATGTTGTAGATAACTGACCACGCTATCAGTCATTGTCAGAAACTCATCCTCACTCAAGTCCTTACAATCGAAGTCCAGATCCTCAGAGAAACGGTCGATGCCTTGAATCAACCTTAGATTTGTACCGCCAATAAACGATACCTTATTTATATAATGTGTTGTGGCCAAATGGTCAAGTATCATCAATTGAAGATACTCCTTGAGCATATAACGGTCAAAACGACTCTCCTTAGTTAATGCCGGAGGGAAAAAACTGCGAATATAATCTAAATCTATCATAGTTCATATACCTTAAACAAACACTTAACTCGATGTTCTAATGACTTGTTATCAATCTTTGAAAGATATTCCATCATACGACCCTTGTTGAATTCGTTTTGCATGAAGTCCTCATCCAGACGCAGTTCTTCCATATCCTGCTCTGTCTTATAGAATGGGTTCAGATAGAGCAGGTCCAACAATGCCTTCTCAGGCGTGGCGAACATCAGGCCTCGACCATTCTTCATGGTCTTGATCTCGTATCCGAAAAAGAGTGGAGTCTTAACGTTCTGATAATGGAAGGTGCCGAAGTCATTCTCAAACTTTGCCGTTTTGAGTGTCGTGACACTCGTCATTTGAACCACCTCTTCAGGAATCATCCCGTAAAAAGACAACGCACTATGCAGACTGAGATAGGACGGAGCGTAAATACGATTGGCTACATAACGCGAGAATTCAGGCACTTGCCGATACTCTGGGAAGGCATAATACAGGTTCCTTAGCTTCATTAACAGCCCCTTCCGACACCAACGCGTCAGGTTGTTTCGGTCGAAATTCTTTTCCCACAACAGCACTTGGTTGATGTTGAAACATCCCATAGGATACATCCGTTGTCTAAACGTCAAGAAATCCATAATCGTGATTATATTTCTAAAACTCTGCAAAAATAGCGATTTTTGGAAACATAATCATGGGTTGCGCGTTAAATAATGCCAAAAATAAGTGGAGTTTACAAAAATGAATAAGTAGTTGTATGTTCTTTATGTATTATTAACAATCTTCACGAGAGTTGTTGTTGTCTATTTTGTATTTTTGTACTCAAAATGAAATGAATATGAAGATTATTCCAAAAGGGATATGGTTTGTGATTGTTTTACTTTTTGTAGCGAGTTTATTGTTCGTGAGTTATGAACTTGCGGATTATTATTCTTTTGCAGAGGAGGTTGTCATCAAGTATAACAATACAAAGCAGAAGGGTGATACGCTAAGAGTCATTATTATTGGTGACAGTTGGGCAGCTTATCATTCGGATTATAATTGCCAATTGGAAACTATTTTGGAAGATAGTCTGAATAAACCAGTGAAAGTACAGTCAAATGGTTCAGTCGGTGCTAAGACGATTGCTGTATATGCAAACATGTTTGATTCCATCTCATCCTCAGGAACAAAGAAGCTTATTGATATGTTGCCGGACTATGCTGTCATATCCACAGGTATCAATGATGCTGTGGCAAAGATGGGTACAAAGAATTACTGTCATCATTATAGGTTCATTCTCAGGAATTTGCTGTCTGCAGGCATTAAGCCGATTGTATTAGAAATGCCTCTGGTTGACTATAAGGCTGTTTACCAGAGAGAATCAGTAATCGCAAATTTTAGACATCAGTTATCAAGTTGGCTGACAGATGCTCCTATGTGGGATTTTGAAAAGTACAAGCAAGATCTGAGGTCGATGATTAGTCAGGAAGGGTTTGAAGGAAAGATACTGCTTGTATCCGACTCAGAATGGAATCCCAAAGGATATGCAGATCCTCGTAAACTTTATTTGGATGATCATATCCATCTTAATGAGAGGGGATATAGTCTTCTCGACTCATGTATCGCATCGCATATTTTTGAAGATATACAGGCTATCCACGACTTCCAGTAATGAAATTTACAAGTTTAGGAAAAAGGCTGTTCAATACTTTGTACACAAGTACGCAGATTATGGCAATACCTATGACTGATACTAAATAAGCCGCAGCAAGTGTAATGTCTGAAGAACTGTTAATCCTCTGAAAGAATGGTCTTAAGGCTGTTGTCATTGGATAGTGAATGCAGAACACAAAGAACGCAGATTTGGATAGGAAAGAAGAGTAGATTTTATGGCGATACAAATACTCGCCTAAATAGCCAATCAGGAAAAAGGTGTTGGCTATTAACGATAATCTGTGGAAGGGTAGGGCAAATGGAACAGCCACAAATAGATGAAGATAATCCATTGTTGCTAAAAAGAAGAAAGCGCAGATAGAGAATGCCTTATACTTTTCAAACAGTTCTATTGGGCTTTTATCACATATAGGGAAGTAGGCTCCTAACGAGAACATGGTCAGGCTTTGAAGTAAATATGCACTATGATGGGCATTGATCCAGAGAATACCAACAATCAAGGGAAACAGCAACTTTGTATACCTTATTATATAATATAGGGCAGGAGAAAGTATTACCAAAACCATCAGGTTACGAATATACCAAAATGGGCAGAGTAAGGGAGCACCGTTGCCTTGGTTCCAATCTCCTCTGTCCCAGAATACTCTTAAATAGTCTATCAAAGAATAATCTGTAAGGTCTTTGCCGAGAATAACGGCAGGTTTTCCCATAAACATCAGACAAAGATACACACACAATAGTAGCCCGTTGAAGAACAAGTATGGGATTAGCAGCGTTTTCACTCTACTCTTTAATTTCTGTCCGTAGGTCTTTTTACTATAGAACAAAAGAAGTCCAGAGATGAAGAAGAACGCAGGAACGCCTGTTTCTCCTATCCAAAGGGAGAGGGGATAGATTAGGCGGAAGTAAATGTCATGTCCTCGAACGACATAACTCGTTGAGGTATAGCAATGAAGGCAAATGATAAATAGAATGAGGGGAAACCTCAAGGCTTCTATCGACTTCGACAATCTGTAAAAAGATCTGTTATTCATTAGTTATCTTCTTTCGTTATTTCCCCAACAAAATTGGCATGTGTTTTTTTGCAGATATGATGAGTGGGTAGATGGCAAAGTCAATTGCTAAAGCAAAGAGGATAGCTAAGTACCAAGGATATTCTATACCTGTTTGAAGATGAAGAATATGTTCTAATACAAAGTTAGTGGTACCAATGTACATCCAGTGCAGCCCCATAATCATAAGCGTTCCAAGTGAAAGGTTCACTATGATAGATGATTTCTGACTATCAAGTAACTTACATAGGAACATGAATCCGTATGTGGCGGTGAGAAGTACAATATAAAATGAGAGCATTTCAATCACGAACGAATTCGTATCATGGTAGATCTTTCCGCAAATTACACTTATACAAATAAACGCAATGGCATATATAAGATTGTGTTTTGTTGAGTTGTTGTTGAGAATATCGTATTTGTGTGTGATGAATCCTAACAAATATAATGGCATGCATTTCAGAAGTCCAACAACTGTTAGTGAATCAAATAAATCATAGCAGGAGTTTATAATGAATAAAATGACAAATAGTAATGTAATTAACATCATATTTAACATGGAATGTCGACTCTTTACGCAGAAGTGAACTGTTGTCCTCATAACCATGAGTGCAACCAGAAACCATGTGACACCGTTGACAGAGCATGATACAGGTGTGTCTATCTGTAAAAAGAAAAGTCCTATAATTGGTTTGATAAGATAGTCAAATGATCCGATATTACTACCGTTATCAACGTACAGCCTGATAAGCCAATAAGGATAAAAAATCAAGTTATAGATGAAATATGGGATAATGAGAGAGCGTTTCCATTTTGAGAGCTCCTCTTTCGTGTCTTTCCTCTCTTTTGTCAGAAAGCCGGAAATGAAGAAAAACAATGGCATGTGGAAAATACCGATATAGAATTTTAGGAAAGAGTCTCGAGGTTGGGGAATGTGACAGAATACTACCATTGTAATGGCAAAGAACTTTGCCCAATCGATCCAGTTAATTCTACTGTTGTTAACTAATATAGAGTCCATTTTTTATGTTAATTTGTTTGTGATAGTATTTCAATTATTTGTTTGTCGTCTTTAGCCAAGTAAGTAAGATGCGTATTTTATCCTGTTAAACAGGATGGCTAGCAGCCATGGAATTATCAATGAAATAGTAAAGATTACAAATACACCTATATAAGGGTGGTGACTCAGATAATAATTTGTTCTGGGAACTAATAATATAATGAATACAACAAATTGATTGAAAATATAAATTCCCATACAACTATTGTCTAAGTTTTTGAATATTTTAGACTCACAAAAACTAATTGGAAAATGTTGGGCTAATTCAATAGCAGAAATGGATACTATGATGGCAGGAATTCTATATGATGTACTACTATCTTGGAAATTAAGAAAAGAGAACAAAAACAGTATAGCTAATCCTATACAAAATAATAAAAACGCTAATAGAAAAGTGTCAGTTTTTAGTCTGTATTTTGTACTGTAGAATCCGACAAGGAAAGCTGGCAAATAATAGAGTGTTGATTCTATTCCTAGAAAATGATGGTGGCTTGAGTTTTTTTCCCAAATATACAAAAGAATAAAAGACAAAAGAACAACTATACAATCCTTTTTTTTTGAACTAAGTTCCCCTATCCCTAACATGTTAAGAAGTAGAATAATAAGAAACAATTCAAAAAGCATCAGTAAGAACCAAAGATGTGCAATACCTGTGCAGAGATTAATCCATGAAACATGAACTACGGGGAGAAAAGAGACCATTATAATTCCCCAAAAGAAATACGGAATTATCAAACGTCTGAATTTGTTAGTTAGGAATGACCCTACATTTCTGTATTTTCCTCTTTTCATGTATAGATAACCATATAAGAATCCAGAAATGAAAACAAAGGTAGAAAGACCAACGCTAACTGTCGGAGGAGACAGCAATTTCCATAAAGCTACCATGTCTGTACATAAATACCACCATTTTCCTGTATAGAAACACATACTGTGAAACAATACTATTAACAGCATTGAACAAACGCGTAAAACAGAAATATAATGTAATCTTCCAGATTCTGATTCCATATTTATTTGTACATTTTCTCTGTTGAATGAGTATTTGGATTTCTCAACTCGTCAAATAACTCAGTCCACAGTTTCATCACACGATCTTTAGAGAAACGTTGGATATTCTCTTGGGCTTTCTTCCCCAATTCCATTCGTAGCTCAGGATGTTCTATCAACTGGCAGATGCTGTCAGTCATAGCCTGTGTGTTGAGGTGTTCCACAAGGATGCTGTCCTCCCCATTGCGGATAATGTTCCTTGGACCATGAGGACAATCGAACGATACCACGGGTACACCGCAGACCATAGACTCTAAGATGACCATAGAGAAACCTTCGTATCTGGAGCTGACCACACAGATGCTGCTTTCTAAGTATTTTTCCCTGATGTTGTCTGTAGGCTCATGCATAAGCATGGTGTTCTGCAGATTGTTTCCTTCAATCAGTGACTTCACCTGTTCCTTCATTTCCCCAGAACCATAGATGTGGATAGTCCAGTCTGGATGTTTCCGATGGACTATCTGCCAAGCTTCCACTAAGTATTCATATCCCTTGGCATTGTTGTATCTTCCTACGGCAATAGCCTGTTTGTTTTGTAGGTTACTGGCTTCGTTCGGCTCAAAGGGTAGGGCATTAGGTATCACGTATGTACGGGTCGTTCCTTGCCAACTCTCTGCATCTTCCTTTGTGAGAAGCACTATACCCTTTAATTTTTGGGCGTTTCTGTCCATTTTCCTCCGCCAATACCATGCAATCTGCTTGTAAGGGAAACCTCGTTGCTCAAGCAGGTGGAAATTGCGTATGAAGTGTTTGGTGGTATGGGCTTCTCCAATGATGGCACCATCCTTGTAAATGTCTGTCAGAAAGTCGAGGTCTCGGCCCATCGTGGTGATGACGATATCGGGTTTCTCTGCATCCAGCACAGCCTTCATCTTCCGTTTATATTCACTCATCAGCTGGTAATACAGATAGGTTCGCATCAACAGGTTATGTCCATATTCTTTAGAGAAATCTATATCCAGGTTGATCAGTTTGACCATGGTGGACAAGGGAAATACAGGCGGACGTCCCATCTGCGTGTCAGTGATGATACCCACCTCATATCCATGTTCTGCTAACCAGTTGGCCTTTTCTGTTAATACACGGTCGGCACCTCCCTTGGTGAGCAATGCAGTATATACATAAAATACTTTCATAGTCTTTTTATTTCTTTTTTCTGCAAAATTAACAGAAAAAAAGCAATTATTATAGTTTTTCCTTTAAAAAGTTTGTTTGAATGCCAATTTTTCCCTATTTTTGTGTCGTTTTTTAGTCAAACATGCTGTTATAGTAATATAATTACTTCTTCAATTTTTTGAAGCTCAAAATGAATTGATTATGAGAATTGTCTATGTTGTTGGAGGACTTCTTGCTCCAAATGGGATGAGTTCGGTGCTGAGTAGTAAGATTAATTACTTGGCAGAGCATACTGACTATGAACTCTATATGATTCTTACGGAAAAGGTTGGACAAGAGTGGTTTTACAAGATTGATCCTAAGGTGAAATGGGTGAACTTCGACATCAACTTTGATGAGCTGGATCGCATGCCCCTCTATAAGAAAATCTTCTTCTATAAGATAAAGCTACACAAGTACAAGAAGTTGTTTACAAACTATCTGATGGAGGTTCGTCCTGATATTACAGTCTCTACAGTCCGTAGAGAGATTAATTTTATCAATGATATTCCGGATGGGAGCAAGAAGATTGGAGAGATTCATTTCAATCGCTTTAACTATCGTGATTTCATCAAGAGATGGCTGCCAGATTCTGTAAACCATTTTATAGCCAAGAAATGGATGGACAGTCTTCTGAAGCAGCTAAAACGTTTAGACAAGTTTGTCGTCTTGTCAGAGGAGGACTATCAGAACTGGCCAGAGCTGACAAACAAAACAGTAATACCCAATTTCCTTTCCTATTATCCTGATTTTCACTCAACTTGTGAAAACAAACAGGTGATAGCTGTAGGGCGTTATACATGGGTGAAGGGTTTTGATTTGTTGTTACAGGCTTGGAAGATAGTTTATGACAAGCATCCTGACTGGACGTTGAATATCTATGGCAGTGGTGAACGTGATGGCTACATACAACAGGTAAAAAATCTTGGTATTGCAGAAGTCGTAAAGTGTCATCCTGCGACGAACAATATCTATGAGAAATACCGTAAAAGTTCCATCTTTGCTTTCAGTTCCCGTTTTGAAGGGTTTGGCTTAGTGTTAGCTGAGGCAATGTCGGTAGGTGTTCCTGCTGTTTCTTTTGCTTCTCCGTGTGGTCCTTTAGCTATCATCTCTGATAAGGTTGACGGTATATTGGTCGAGAAGGAGAATATTGCTAAGTTCGCCGAAGCGTTGTGTTACTTGATCGAGAATCCTTCGGAAAGGAAAGCGTATGGACAAAAAGCCATTCTCAAAGCTCAACAATTTTCCCAAGATAAGATCATGAAGAAGTGGATAGACTTGTTCAACTCTTGTCTTTCATCAACTTGAAGACAAACATTGAAATAAAGCTATAAAGCCTAATAGAGCCGAAGGTTGTCTGGACCTTCGGCTCTTTTCTTACTATCCAGACGGTTAGAGGCTTTCGACGATCAGCCTTCTGAGCGTCCCCCAAGAAGCCGTCCTTCAGTGGAGGTGCTTCGGTGGGGTAGACCTCATGAACATCCTGCTCCAGCCAGTCTAGGATCTCACAGACCCTTTCCAACTTTCGCAAGTCATTCTTCTCACTGGCTATCACTGCCCGGACGAGCATGTAGCCTTGACATAAACTGAGAGCCCTGCCATTTTAGACTCCCCGGCGGGTGTTCTCACTGACATGCATGGCCTTCAAGGCCCGCACCGTGTAGAACTGACGACGTACCTTCAGCCAACCCTCGATGAAGGCCAGCGTCCGTGGTGTCTTGAAAAACTTTGCCATAGAGCTAAAATTTTGATAGTGAAATGTTAAAGTTCATTGAATTTGTCCTAACATTGTCGGGACAGACAAGGTGCAAAAGTAGTAATAATTTCCTAACTTTGTACTGTCCGGACAAGATGTGTAGAATCATTTAACAATTTTAAAACTTTTAATACGTTATGGACCGACGATGAATCAAGACCGATATGACCTCGTGAAAGGCAGCATGGCTCGAAGGAGAAAGGCTGCCGCAACTGTGTTGGACGCTTCTGCTCCGACACAGGAGGAGATAGACAGTCTGTTGGCTGAGCGCATCACGCCAGACACAGACCTTCCTCCCATGATGCCCCTGTTCAGGATGTTCGACGTACCCTGTTTCTACCGGGGGGAGCTGGTGGCCGACTGCGGCAAGGCGAAGTCGGGAAAGACGTTCTTCCTCTCCATCCTCATGGCGGCTGCTCTTACAGGAAAGGCCCTGGCACTGGAACGGACGGAATATCCAACGGACACTGACCCGAAAAGCCCTGAAGGGATCAAGCCGCTGAAGGTGCTTTGGATTGATACGGAACAGAGCCAGCAAAGCACGCAGGAGATCCTGCGTGACCGGATTATTCCGCTCGCAGAGAAAGGACGTCCGGACGACATGGCTTCTGACGACATGAACAGCATTCCTGGTGCTTCTGGAAATGTCGCAGGACCGGGTGAGGGTGGGGAAGGCAGGGCCTCGCCGTCGGCTACAGTGAAATCGCTGTGCGATACGAGTTTCTATGCCTTCAACCTGCGCGGCCTGGGCTTTGAGAAACGAAGCCGTATGGTGGAAGTGGCCATCAGGACACTCAGTCCCGACATAGTGATTGTCGATGGTGTGAAAGACCTCATCACCGACATCAACGATGCCGTGCAGGCCACTTTCATCATGGAGAAGATGATGGCGCTGGCCAAGGAGAAGAACTGCTGTATCGTCTGTGTGCTTCACCAGAACAAGAGTGAGGCAGACCGCAACATGCGTGGCAGCATCGGCACAGAGCTGACCAACAAGGCCTTTGAGGTCTACCAGTGTGAGATGATCGAGGAGTCTGAGACATTCAAGGTCACTCATACCTACAGCCGCAAGCAGAAGATGAAACGGAAGCTCTACTACCGCATCAGCGATGACGGGCTGCCTGACGAATGTGCTGACTTCCAGGAGAGGCTACGCGACGAAAAGGGACGATTCATGAGTGCTAAGGCAAGACATACTGTCACGCCCGACGTGAAATGGGAGTCGTTCAACCAGCACTACATCGTCCATGAAGAGGGTGGCACCTACCATTGGGATCTGCGAAGCCTCTTTGAGGATGCCATGGAAGGCCGTTCCGCACGACCCTACAGACATTTCATGGCTGCTTCGCTGAAGCTGAGCCACATTGTGGATGCCAACTACTTCTACCAGCTTGTGAAAGAGGGCGAAAACATGAAGATTATCAGCAAGATTCTGCATCCCGACACCAGCGAGACCTGGGTGGAGCTGAAAGAAAACACTTTGCCCTTTTAAATTAAATAAATTAATTAATTTGCCCTTTAAAGGGCAAATATAAATATTAATTTTAAATTTTAAATTTAAATTTTAAAAGACAAATAATAACACGCGCGACCGATGACGAGACTCAATGACATACTGACCCCCTCCTTCCGCAGCTTGGGCAAGAACACCCCAGATCTTCAGCTGGTGGTCGTTGCCTACGACTCCGACTTCTGTCAGGACGTTGTTGCCAAAGGGTGGCTCACGGAGGAGCAGATGCACCATGCTGCCGACAGCTATCGCCTGGGCAAGAGCAGGAGCGGCAAGTGCATCTTCTGGATGATTGACGAACTGGGACGAATCCGTGACGGCCGTCTTGGCAACTCATGGGTGTCACAACTTCTCAAGGCCCGGGAACCGAAGATCCTGAGGGAGTATCATGCCCGGCACTGTCTCTTCGGACTCCATCTTCTTTGTCACACAGATATCACTGATTCCACAGGTTTTAATAATGATTTGTCAGATTCGTGTCATTTGTGTTCAGAAGACAAACCCATTTGTGTCGTAGAGAGCGAGCAGTCTGCAGTT
>JAEEGL015985443.1_pt1 | contig 11846 bp, 11 predicted proteins | sample 9134231 | NCBI WGS metagenome assembly JAEEGL01 (sample SAMN16246548, study PRJNA631951) | gut metagenome | biome: gut microbiome; feature: rumen; material: fiber-attached | host: Bos | place: Iran: Karaj | collected 2018-10 | reverse complement strand
TTCCGGCTTCCCCCGAGAGGAAAATAAACATAGTCACGAAGCCAGGAAGAAAGACTTATGTGCCACCTGTTCCAGAATTCTTTAACACTTGCGGAAAAATAAGGCTGTCTGAAGTTATCGTCAAGCTTAAATCCCAAAGCCCTTGCGCTTCCAAGGGCGATGTATGAATAACCCAGGAAATCACAGTAGAGCTGGAAGGCATACAGGACCACTCCCACAAGAAGGGTAAATCCCGTGTTATCCGCATATCCGCCGTAGGCTCTGTCCACGATATATCCAAGCCTGTCGGCCACGAAGTTCTTGGCAAAAAAGCCGTATGCGATCATAAGAAGACCGCGCCTGATCTCGGAATAATCGAAGTTCACTTTTTCCTTAAGCATCTTCAGCAGTCCGTCGGCCCTCTGGATAGGACCCGCCACCACTGTGGGGAAGAAGGAAATATACAGGGCGTAGATGAAGAAATTTTCTTCGGGTTTGACTTTTCCGCTACGCACATCCATCAGGTATCCGATGGCCTGCAGAGTGTAGAAGGAAAAGCCGATGGGTGTGATGAGGTGATCGTAGGGCAGGAGCCTCAGGGCGAGGAGGGCAAGGACGAGGAGGATAATGCAAAGAATCGTTCCACGTACCCTCGTTCCACCAAACCAAGAGATAACTACCACCCCCGCAAGTGCGATAGCATACTTCCAGTCCCAGGTCAGATAAAAAACGAACCCTGCAGGTAAAAGGAAATAAACCCTCTTATCTGCAGGGAGAACATAATAGATCAGAAGAACACATATAAAAAATGCTAAATACAGAAAAGAATTTACGCCCACTTTGGTTTCATTCCCAAATTATTAGAACATAACATCCTGAATGAGGTTGGCAAGTCTTTCGGCTTCCTCTTTGATCATGTCCTGGTCCTTGCCTTCGATCATGACTCTGACAAGAGGTTCGGTGCCGGAGGGTCTTATGAGAACCCTGCCTTCTCCCGCGAACTTTTCTTCAACCGCCTTGATGGCTTCCGCAATGGCGGGATATTCCATGTATTTTTCCTTCTTGTGATTGGCTACCTTGGCACCGACAAGAGCCTGGGGAAGGACTTCCATGATCTTCGCAAGTTCGGAAAGTTTTTTACCGGAATCCACCATGACCTTAAGAAGGTGGAGTGCACTTAAAAGTCCGTCTCCTGTGGTGTTTTCATCAAGGAAGATGATGTGTCCGGACTGCTCTCCTCCGAGGGAAGCTCCGATCTCCTTCATCCTCTCCAGAACATATCTGTCACCGACAGCGGTTCTTTCAAGCTTGATGCCCTCTCTTTCACAGCAGAGGGAAAAACCGAGATTACTCATAACGGTGGCAACAATGGTGTCGCCCTTAAGGATACCGTTGTCCTTCATATTGCGTCCGATGATGGCCATGATCTGGTCACCGTCCACGATCTTACCCTGCTCATCCACAGCCAGGAGTCTGTCCGCATCTCCGTCAAAAGCAAGTCCCACATCGGCCTTCTCATAAACGACTCTTGCCATGAGTTCTTCCATGTGGGTGGAGCCGCAGTTAGCATTGATATTGGTTCCGTCGGGATGATTGTGGATGGGGATAACGGTGGCGCCGGCCTTTTCAAGAGCCTCGATGGATGTGTAGTGAGATGCACCCTCTGCACAATCAGCAACGATCTTGAGTCCGGACAGATCCACGGGAACGCTTCTTACGGAATGGTTGATATATTCTTCCTTGGCGTCGGTGCGGAACTTAACCTTTCCCACTCCGGGGCCGATGGGGAATTTGATATCCTCCATGTTCCTGCCTATCTGGTCTTCTATCTCATCCTCAAGAGCATCGGGAAGTTTGAATCCGTTGCTGTCGAAGAATTTGATACCGTTAAATTCAACGGGGTTATGGGAAGCGGAGATAACTACTCCGGCATCCATCATATGCTTTCTGGTAAGGTAAGCTACTGCGGGAGTGGGAACAACTCCGACATATACGCAGTTGGCTCCTACGCTGCAGGCACCTGCCATAAGGGCATTGGCCAGCATGTCTCCGCTTATTCTGGTATCGCAGCCGACCATGATGGTGGGCTTGTGATTCTTGGTCCTGGTAAGTACATAGGCTCCGGCCTGGCCGAGCTTCATTGCAAGATCGGGAGTGAGTTCTTCGTTGGCGATTCCCCTGACTCCGTCTGTTCCGAACATTCTGGACATAATAGGTCTCCTGTTATTTCTTCTTGAGGATCACATGTACGTAAACGGGATCCGCTTTTACGTGATCACTCAATGTAAATCTTACGGGTATTGCAAGGATATCTCCGTCTTCGTATTCTTCGGGAAGATTTCCGGATATATCCACGGTGCATACCAGGGACTCGCTGCTGATGGCATTGAGTTCCGTAGCAAGTCCGCTTAAGTGCACGGGAACGAACTCTGTATCGGTAAGTTCAGCCTCGTATCCGTCGGGTATATTGGTAAGGCTGATCCTGAGAGCGGGAACATTTACTGTTTTTTCCGCGATCTTCTCAACATATGCGGTAACCGCAACCTCTCCTTCGAATCCGGGCTCCTCGACGCTGACGCCGGAGGGCAGATATTTCGAAAGATCGAAGGTGGCAAGAACATCCTTGGTAGCATCGGACAGATCCACAGGGTCGGTGATCTCGATGTGTGAGATGTTGTTGAGAACGCTTGTATCACCTGCGATGGTGATGTGGGTAGGATAAACCTGAAGAGCTCCGGTGAAGAGATAACCGTCCGCAGGTTCTCCGGTAACATACGAATAGACAGGTACTTCCTTGGTGGAAAGCACGGTGACCGTGGTGGTAACGTAATCTGCCTGTTTTACTATATTTTCACCGGAGATCCTTCTTCCGCCTTCATCACACAGAATGACTTCCATGTCTGCGGAGATGGTCTTAAGAGCTCCGTCGAGGTCGATGACAACCTTTGCGTAGGATACCTTATCGACATCGGACTGAGGTCCGGAGACTTCTATCCTGTTCCTGTCGAGAACAACCTTACCCTGGACACAGCCGTCGCCAACGCTTCCGACGATCTCGTAGACAATGTTGACGTACTTGGAGGTCTTATCTTCAACGTTGATCTTCAAAGTGCTGTGGTCGATGATGACGCTCTCGGCACTGTCGATGGAACATACGATGGGTACGGTGCCGTCTTCGGAAATCTCGGAAAGATCGGCATAAGCATTTATATTGGTGGCGGTGATGCCGCTCATGACTGACTGGGGAGCTCTTACGGTAACCTTGATGATGTCGCTGTTATCAAGAACCTGATAAACCTTACCCGCAGCGTCCAGAGACTCGGTGTTCAAAAGAGTGACCCTGACATTGCTGAAGGAATTGGAACTTACGGGATTGGTGATCCTTGCTACCAGGATCCAGACCACAAAGGCAAGGATAACGGAAAGGATCTTCAGTCCCAGATTTTTTGTAAGGATGCCTGCAAGGCGCTTTAATACTTTCATGCTTTTCTGCGCCTCCTTTTCTTACCGCCTGCTGCCTCTTCACCGCCCTCGGGAATTCCTACTGCGCTGATAAGAAGCTGCTTTAAGGCTTCATCCGTAAGGTTTCTTTCAAGCTGACCATCCTTGGCAACGGCGATCCTTCCGGTCTCCTCGGAAACTACGATGACCATTGCATCGGATTCTTCACTCATGCCAAGTCCCGCTCTGTGTCTGGTTCCCAGTTCCTTGCTGATGAGTCTTGACTGGGTCAGGGGCAGATAGCAGGTAGCGGATGAAACCCTGTTATTTCTGATTGTTACCGCTCCGTCGTGGAGAGGTGTATTTTTCTCAAAGATGTTGATGAGAAGCTGGCTGGTGATCTCGGCGTCAACCTTGATACCGGTCTCATCGATACGGTTGAGGGATTCTGTTCTCTCGATGACTATGAGGGCACCGGTGCGGGCTTTACCCATCAGGGAGCAGGCCTTTACGATCTCGTTGATGGCATTCCATTCAAGAGTACGGTCCTTGGCGGTGTCACCGAAATAGAAAATATTACCCAGGATACTTCTGCTTCCGAGGGTCTCGAGAGCACGTCTGAGTTCCGGAGCAAATACAACGATCAGTGCGATGACCGCAAACTGGATGATGTTGCTGGCCATCCACAGAATGGTATCCATGTGGAAAAGGTTAGCAAGTATAAGGAATAAAAGAATGACAAAAAGGCCTCTCATGAGAGACCATGCCCTGGTACGGTGCATCCACTTCATCATGTAGTACAGGAGCAGGGCGATGAGAAGTATCTCAACATAATCCTGCCACTGGATGGTGGACATGTAGGTACCGAAGCTGTTCAGATATCCTTTTACTTCGTCGATAAACTGCATTCGTTACTGTCCTGTTTTATTTTTTATCCTCGTCGGGAAAAAGATCCATGGTAGCTGTCTCGCTGAAAAGCTCTTCATCCACGTACTCCTCCTCACTGATGGGAGGCTTCTTGGAAGAAGCGGGAGTCTTTCTCGAACGGTTTATATTCTTTACTTTTCTGTCGGGAGCAGCGACGTTCATCTTGGGCACTGCGGTGACATAGTAGTAATACTCATCATCTTCGAACTGGACACGTTCCGTCCTGGTATAGTCCACACAGAACCGGAAAAATTCTATGACCTTGCCCACGCCCACTGCCAGGATGCATCCGAAAAGGATGCCGAAGAAGTTAAATCCCGCGCTGGTCACAAGTCCTCCGATAAGGACTATGAGAAGGCAGAGGATGGCTCCGGAGATCATGGCGATGGTCCAGCAGTGCTGGATGGGGAGTCTTCTGATGATGTAGATTGCAATGGTTACAATGGCAAATGCTGCTACCAGAACCAGCATCTGCTTATTTCCCAGAAGGGAATCGATTATAAGTCTGATCTGTGCCATGATATCCGAAAGATTACCGGATACGTTGGCGGCATTCTGGGTGACAACATGAAGTGCGAAGTAGATAACGACTCCGCAGGCTACGGAGATAGCGGATGCGGGTCCGCCGATAAGTCCCATGACAACAGGCACCACATAGGGCACATGGAAAACAAAGAGCATGGGAGTCACAACGATGCACAGAGATTCGGAAGGAGTGAATCTCAGATAAAGCAGATATACAAGCATGTATAAAACAGCGATGACTATGGCAACTTCCGGAGAAAGTGAGAAGACATGAGCCATTGAAAAGATACTTCCGAAGAGGAGGATGGCTCCCGTGGGAAGGAATGAACATGCAAGGGAAACGATGAGTACGATCCCGATATTGTTCAGTCTGCTCATGTATCCGAGTCTGGAATTGATCATCAGCAGCATTACAAGCGCCAATAAGAATTTCAGAACGGGAAAAATATAGATGTCGTATTTTGAGAAAAACGATCTGATGTTATCTCTGATTTCCAAAAGCTGTGTCATTTCTTTTCCTTACTGCTTTCCGTACATTTTTTTCAGAACCGTCAGGTTCCTGAAATATCTCTTGAGTTTCCTTCGGGAGGAATCATATCTGAGGGTACATACGATGTATGTGATCAGAACATAGATACCTACAAACCATGCATATTTGGTGAGGATGCTCCTTGCGAAGGCAAGGATATCCATATCGTACATATTGCTCATAAAGGATTCGAAATTGTAATAGATATACAATCCGAGGATCAGGCCGAAGGAAAGAGTTCCGCATACGATGGCCTTAAGAATGCCCACGGCAATATAGTCGCCCTTGAAAAATCGGACGACATTCATATGCTTTTTTCCCTCACCGGCTTCGTAAGAAGCCATTCTGGTCATGAGGATGACCCTGTCTTTATTAAGCATATCTCAAGCAGTTTTCACTGCACTCCCTACACACAATTCACCCTTCAGCCGGTTTGAAGCCGCTGAAGGGTGACATGATCAGATACTATCGAAGATCACTTGTTTCCGTCAAGGAAACGCATCTTGGGGCTGTCCTTGGTCGACTTCGGAGGCGGAGGGGTATTAGCCGCTCTGTGTTCAGCCACGATGTTGTTGAATGAGTTGGTCATATTGTTACGGCATCTGTCGCAGAGTTTACCGGATCTGATGGGAGCACCGCATCTCTCACAGTTGAGCATGATGGCGGAATCCTCGGTGACCTCGAGTCTGTCGTCTCTGAGCCACTGTCTGATCTGGTTGGGATCTACGCTGCAGGCCTCAGCGACCTCGGCAATGCCTACACCTTTATGTTCGCGGATATATTCTTTAACTTCCTGGAACTTCGCTTCATTTGCTTCCCTACAGATAGGGCAGATGGGCGGTCCGGCAACATAGTTGAAAAGCTTTCCGCAACTCTTGCAGTTTCTGACATTCATAGAACATACCTCCGCTTCTAGATTCCGGCTCCGGAGCATATGGTCAGACAGTAAACACTGTCCGCTCCCTCCCCATACAAAACCTCTGCACAGGCATCCATTGTGGCGCCGGTAGTGTATATATCGTCAACCAATAATATACGTTTTGATTTTACTACATTTTCACCGCTCTTGAAAGCATTTTTGAGATTTTTTTGCCTTTCCGAGGGGCTTAAAAGTTTCATTGGTGCTGTATTTTTTACACGTCTCACCGCATCCGGAAGCAGGGGGATATCCGTCAGGTCCGAAAGGGCCTTTGCAAACTCATAAGCCTGGTTGTAACCGCGCTTATTCTCCTTTTCCCGGGACAGGGGCACGGCGGTGACGGCATCAGGTCTGATGCCGTATATATAGTCCCCAAGGACATCCAGGGTAAGTTTTGCGTAAACTCCCGAATATTCCCGCCTTCCCAGATACTTGAAACGGTAGAGGGATTCGCTTATGCAGCCGTATTCAAAGGCGGACCTGCACCTTTCGAAAACATGGTCTCCGGTCTTACAGTCGTGGCAGATCCTCTCCCCAGGGATCAGTTTTTTACCGCATTTTTCGCAGAATGCCCCTGCATTTGCCTTTAATTTTTTCATGCAGGAAAAACAGATCCCTGCCTTAACGGGCCAGACGGGATCATCGCAGACGGGACATCTGGAAGGATAAAGAAATAGCGACGTATTACTCAGAACGGGCTTCAAGAAGCCTTTCAGCGAAAGAACTGTATCTGTCATTGCTTCCTTTCGTGTCGATCATGCGACAGATGGTACGGGAACTTCCCAGGAGCACCACGCAGGTTTTGGCCCTGGTAACTCCGGTGTAAAGAAGGTTTCTGTAGATAAGGGGAGCGGCGGGGTCCAGAACAGGAATGATGACCGCGGGATATTCGCTTCCCTGGGATTTGTGTATGGTCATGGCATAGGAAAGTGCCAGCTCATCAAGTTCGGAAAAAGGGTATGAGGCCACTCTTCCGTCATCAAAAAGAACGGTTATGTTTCTTCCGTTTTCATCGATGTGTCTGATACGGCCCATATCGCCGTTGAAGACTCCGGCGCCGGTCTGGGCCAGTGAGCTGAATTCCGTATCCGTGGTCCACTCAAGCTTATAGTCATTCTTGGTCTGCATGACCTTGTCCCCCTCGCGGAAAAGAGTATCTCCGTAGATATATTCTCTTTTTCCCGCAGCAGCTGGATTAAGGACCTGCTGTAAAAATCTGTTGAGTTCGTGTACGCCAAGAGGCCCCATCTTCTGGGGAGTGAGAACCTGGATATCGAAGGCGGTGCAGTGGACATAGTCGGGAAGTTTTTCCGACAGCATCCATCCGATGGTCTGCCTGATAACGGAAGCATCGTCCCTTTCCAGGAAGATAAAATCCTTAATTCCGGAGGCCAGCTCGATATGCTCACCTCTGTTTATCTTGTGGGCATTGATGACGATGTTGCTGGTCTCGTCCTGTCGGAAGATCTTCTCAAGCTTTACGATGGGAAAATCAGGGCAGGAACAGATATCCCCCAGGACGCATCCGGGACCCACGCTGGGAAGCTGAGATGCATCTCCTACCAGGATCAGTCTGGAGGATAAGGGGACGGCACTGAGAAGTGCTTTGAAAAGTATTATGTCAACCATTGACATTTCGTCAATAATCACGACATCCGCTTCCAGAGGGTCATCTGCGTTCTTCAGGAAAAATGCATTCTGACTGCCATCATCCGACATGGCATTAACCTGAAGGAGCCTGTGGATGGTGGTGGCTTCGTATCCGGTGGCCTCGGTCATCCTCTTGGCGGCTCTTCCGGTGGGTGCCGCAAGGACTATCTCAAGCCCCTGGTTAACGAAGTATTCGATGATCATATTTATGGTGGTGGTCTTTCCTGTTCCGGGACCTCCCGTCAGGATAAAGAGTCCGTTCTTCACGCACTCTCTCACCGCACCTATCTGAAGGGGATCGGGCTTCATTCCGTTTTCTTCGGCGATCCTCTTAACGTCTCTGTCGATCTTTTCATCGATGCCGGGGATGTTCCCGATCATGGGAATATTTTTTTCCGTGAGCATCCTTGCACAGGCCAGCTCCGCAAAATAATACATTGGAAGATAGATCCTGTCGGCATCTTTTTTCAGCTTGTTCTCAGTAATGAGTTTTTTTATGGCCTCATCGATGTTGCCGTGCTCGGGGCCCAGAAGTTCCGCAGCATCAGAGACCACCAGGTCGTAGGGAAGATAGCAGTTGCCCTCTCCCGCACTCTCGCTCATGGCAAACAAAACTCCTGCGCATGCTCTGTCGAGGCTTCCGGGATCCATGCCCTGTTTTGCTGCGATGTCGTCGGCAGTCTTAAATCCAATGCCCCTGATATCCTCCGCAAGCTTATAAGGATTGGTCCTTAAGATCTCAATATAGCGGGGACCGTAATTGTCGTAGATCTTCACCGCAGTATTCTGGGTAATTCCAAGACCGCCCATGGTGACCATGGCATCACGGAGATCCTTTTTTTCCTCCATGGAAGTAGCGATCTCCATGGCTTTTCTTACGCTTATGCCCTTTATCTCAGCGAGTCTTTCAGGCTCTTCTTCTATGATCCTGAAGGTGTCGTCGCCGAATTTGCTTACGATCTTAGAGGCAAGTTTTTCTCCCACACCCGCAATAGCGCCGGAAGCAAGATACCTTTCCATGGCCTGGGAATCCGCAGGGGGAAGGATCTTGTAGGACTTAACCTTAAACTGAATGCCAAAACGAGGGTGGTCCACATACTCACCCTCTGCCTCAATGGTATCTCCCTTTGATACGTCGGGCATGCGGCCCACCACAGTTTCATCGAAACCATCGGAAATGAGAGCCAGGGCTTTATATCCATCCTCACGGCTCTCAAAGATCACATGATCAACATATCCTTTAATTGTGTTTTTTTCGTCGGAAAAATCCAAGATAAATACTTACTGCTTTTTGACGTTTAATGATGCAACCTGGTCGGCGGGAATGGAATTCTCGTCGAGACCATAGTTACGGCGAAGCTGCTCATAGAGCTGCTGTGCAATACCGAGACCCTGCTTTTCGGTGGACTGGGTGGCAAGTTCCTGAATGGTCTGCTCCCTGAAAAAATCCACAAGATTCTCCGTTGCGGCATCCTTGGACTCATCGGTGTTGCGAAGAACTGTCTTATCCATTCTCTTGAAAACCTGCTCCAGCATGTAGCTCTCAAACTGCTTGCAGACGCTCATGAGCTCATCATCTGTGGTTGCGGACTGAGCCTTGTTGGAAAGGTTGTTTGCAAACTCCGTAGCCTTAGCCTGGCCCGTAACGGAAGTGTAATAGTCTGTAAGATTAGAAATATTGGAAATATCCATTCAGATCATCTCCTCAGGTTGTTAGCCTCATCAAGCATGGTGTCGGAAGTGGTGATGACTTTTGAGTTGAGCTCGTAAGCTCTCTGTGTGGTGATCATATTGACCATCTCATCGGCAACCTGTACGTTGGAGCCCTCGAGGTAACCCTGGTTAACGGTACTCTTCTTGAGGTTGGTGCTGCCGGATTCGTTGATGGCTCTTCCGCTGGCTGCGGTCTCTTTGAAAAGAGTGTCACCCTCACGGGAAAGTCCGTTGGGGTTATTGAACTGCCAGAGTCCGATGGAGATTCCCAGAGGCTGGGGATTGTTCTTGTCATCGGGATAGCAGATCTCTCCGTCACCTGTTACGGTGATACGGCTGGTGGTGTATTTTGAATCAAGTATGATGGGATTTCCCTTGGTGTCGAGAACGGGATTACCGTCTGTGGTGGCCAGCATGTTGCCGCCGTTTGCCGCAAGGGTCCATCCGAAGTTACCGTTTCTGGTGTAATAGGTATTGCCGTCGGCTCCCTTTACTCCGAAGAATCCGTTTCCGCCGATGGCGAATGCGGTGGGGCTTTCGGAAGCAAAGAATGCACCCTGTGAAAAGCTGGTGTTAAGGGATGAAACTCTTGTACCGAGACCTACCTGTGCGCTTCCGGGCTTGGTGTCGCCGTTTGCGGAAGTGGTCTTTGTCTGCAGTGTCTGATACAGGAGATTCTTAAACTCCACGCTCTGGGATTTGAATCCTGTTGTATTTACATTGGCAAGGTTATTCGCAATATTGTCGAGACTGGTCTGCTGAGCGATCATTCCCGTTGCGCCTGTCCACAAGCTTCTTACCATTTTTGCCTCCTTTTCATAACCTGAGGTTCAACCGTTATACTTTACCGACACGGGTTACCGCGGTTTCAAGCGTATTGTCTATTGTCTGGATTATCTTCTGGTTACTCTCATACTGTCTTGAAATGGTTATGAGGTTTACCATTTCCTGTACGCTGGATACGTTGGATGCTTCCAGATATCCGCTGTAGATCTGTCCGTCGGCGTTGGTGAATTCCGCACCCTCGATGGGCTCGTAATAAGTCTCTCCGTATCTCTTAAGGTAATCGTAATCCTTGAAGTCTGCGATCTGGATCGTTGCCAGGGTGTTGCCGTCCTGCATGATTCTTCCCTGACGGTCGATGCTGGTTTCCTTCAGGGGATCAACCTTGATGTGCCTTCCGTTGGCATCGAGAAGGTAATCGCCTTCGTGTGTTACGATGTAGCCTTCGTTATCCAGCTGGAACTCTCCGGCTCTTGTGTATTTGGTGCTGGTCTCACCGGCTTTGTTGGTGAATTCTATAGCAAAAAAGCCACTGCCGCCCAGGGCAAGATCGTAGGTGTTGCCTGTGATCCTGAAGGATCCCTGTGACCAGTCAACGTAATTTTCTCCGATCTTTACTCCGCGGGTGGTGTAGCCTTCGCGTGTTGCAAGATTATAATCTACGGTTGAATCTTTGATCTTAAGATCGAGAACCCGGTCAAAAGACTGGCTGGTGGTACCCTCCTTCTTGTATCCGACGGTGGTAACGTTAGCCATATTATTACTGAGAACATCCATACGGTTCTGTTCGTTGATCATTCCCGTATAGGCTGTGTACAGACCTTTGACCATGTGAATTCTCCTTTGAAAACAGCGGGACGGTTCTGCTGTTTATGAAACAGGGGGACGGTTCTGCTGTTTCACCGTTTTACTCTATCGAGCTTCTGAAAGTGGAAATGAATTCGACATATTTTCCGGTTCCGATGGCCACTGCGGTCATGGGATCTTCCGCTGTCATGGTGGTGATTCCGGTCCTGTCCGTGATGAGATCCTCAAGTCCTCTTAAGAGTGCTCCGCCGCCTGTAAGGACTATTCCTCTGTCGGCAATATCTGCGGAAAGCTCAGGGGGAGTTCTCTCGAGCACGGAGTGGATAGCCTCAACAATGCTGTTGGTGGAATCCTCAAGTGCCTCTTCCATTTCCTCGCTGGTAACCTCTATGGATGTGGGAAGTCCTTTGACGATGTGACGTCCCTTAACTTCCATCTTCTCCACTTCGGGTCTTCTGAAGCAGGTTCCTATCTTAATCTTTACATCCTCAGCGGTTCTTTCACCGATGCTGAGGCTGTGATTTTTTCTCATGTACTTAACGATGGCGTCGTTGAAATTATCTCCCGCAACCT
>JAEEGL015123885.1_pt1 | contig 11846 bp, 11 predicted proteins | sample 9134231 | NCBI WGS metagenome assembly JAEEGL01 (sample SAMN16246548, study PRJNA631951) | gut metagenome | biome: gut microbiome; feature: rumen; material: fiber-attached | host: Bos | place: Iran: Karaj | collected 2018-10 | reverse complement strand
GAGAGTCCGGATTGAGCCCGTAAATCACCGTCAGGGTTCCGCGGCGCAGGAGGGTTGCCCGGATGCGGCGCAGGAGTTTTTCTCCCAGCGTTGAGATTGCCGCGCTGGCTGTCACATAAAAAGCGCAGAAATGGCCGAACCAGAAGAAAGCCCTCCCGCCTGCCCGGCAGAGCAGGGGGGACGCCTGGACGGACGCGAAGTCATTGACTCCGGCAAACATGCGGCACAGGGCGAGCAGAGCGCGGAACAGGGCTTCAAAGGAAAAGCCCAGGGTCCAGGCATAGCCCGCGCCGTAAAATACAGCCCCGGTGAGGACTGCCGCCGTGATGGCGGCCCCGGTGACCGTGCCGCGCAGCCTGTTCTGCGCGGCCAGGTTGAGAAGGGCGGCGGCAAAGCAGGCTGTCACCAAGAGAACCATTGTGATGGACAGAGGATTAAGCATCGTCATTTCTCCACGGGTATTATGGCAGTATCCTGCGGATACAGGGTGCCAAGCTGTCTCCATACGTCGTCGTTTTTTGCCTGCGCTTCTTCCGGAAGCGATTCGAAGGAAACGAGGAGGGGATGGATCCTGCGGATGTCATCCCTGGTTTCCCCGTACCGCCAGTTGTAGAGGCAGTGGAAGCGGAGCCATCTCTCGTGTTCGTTCTTCCGGTAAGGCTTCTTGTCCGGGGAAGATTCCCAGCGAAGGAAGGCTTTGCGGCAGATCTCCGGGGTTATCTCCGCGGGGGATTCCTCCGGCAGCAGGATACGGATCCTGGTAAGGATCGCGTCCGCGGCGGCCCGGTTGGAATCCCTGAGAAACAGGGGAAGCTCCTCCCAGGAAGGCTGCGGTGTGCCGGCAGCGGCGCAGTAGGCTTCATGCAGACCGCGCGCCCTTTTGTCCAGCGCATTCCCCACCACCAGCTCTTCGGTGTACAGCTTTTCCTTCCCGCCGAAGGGTACCGCGCCGGGAAAGCCGCAGGATGACGCAAAATGGATCTCCGCGCGGACGGGGAAGTTTTTCTGGATGCGCAGCACACATTCCGTGTTTTCTTCCGGGCTGTCGCTGCAGCAGATGATGCGGTCGGCCTGTTCCAGGAGTTCACGGCGGCGGCTCCAGGAATCGCTGTGGAAGAACAGGGAGTCTGCGCCCTCACGGGTCTCATTGACATAGAAAACCCTTGCCAGCTCGGGATGGCAGTCGCAGTATCCTGTCCAGTCCCCGAAAAGATGGTACGCGGAGGCGGAGAAGGGAGTCCTGCAGTTCACATTGACGGCCTGGTTCAGGAGAGCTTCCGCGATGCGGCCGTCCCCGAGAAGGAGAATATTCCTGTCGTCCGGGGAAAGCGGATGTTCCTGCCAGTACTGCCTCGCGCAGCATACGGCGTCGTCAAAGGACCTTACGCCGGCGGAAGCGCCCTCCGTTCCGCGGCAGAAGACGCGGACGGGGAAATCCGACAGGGACCGCGCCTCTTCCAGGTTGACGGATATTTTTTCCGACATCAGGAAGACCGTCACCCTGTCCGCGTACTGCATCCCCGAACCGGCCGTGTTCCGGACAGTTTCCGGAACGCCCGCCGAGAGGAGGAGGGCCTGCTTTGGGCCGGCGGATATGGAGTCGGGCTGGTCATCCCGCACATTGCAGAAGATAATGCGGCGGGCGGGGTCATTTTCCAGGAGATTGCGGGCGAGAGCCGAGGACGCGTCATTCAGCTCAGAAAAAACACAGCAGGTTTTTCCATGCGCGAACTCCATGCGGAGAGCCGGCAGGAGCTTTGTCCGCAGCAGGCTTCCGACAGAATAGATGACGGCGGCCAGGACACTGATGCTCAGGAGCATAAAGACATAGCCGACCGCCCTTCCGGCGGGCGTGACAGGGTAGACGTCACCGTACCCCACCGTTGTCATAGTCACAACGGAGTACCAGAAGGCGTCGCCGACGGTTTTTATGGACGCGCCGGGATTCCCCCGCTCCAGGGCGGCGAGGAGTACCAGCAGCGCGATATAGAGGGCCGCCGCGGCAGCGGCGGTAAAGATTGTTTTCTTTTTCATATAAGTCATCTCCCTTATACTGATTATAGCAAGAAATGAGAGGCTTTTATAAACCTTTTTGAGATGTATAATGAAAAAGAATATATTTCTCTTGAATGAAACGGGAGGTGCCGGATGCGGGGAAAATTATACTGTGTGGGCGTCGGTCCGGGGGATCCGGAGCTGATGACATTAAAAGCAAAGCGGCTGATCGGGGAGAGCGGGGTGATCGCGTTCCCCTGCAGGAGTGACGATCCCGGGGATTCCAGGGCATTTTGCATCGCCGAGGGGGCGGTGGCGGGACTGCGGGGAAAAAAGCTCCTGCCGCTTTCTTTCCCCATGGTGAGAGAGGAAGCCGTAAGGAGAAAGGCCCACGAAGCTGCGGCGGAACTTATTGTGAGAGAGCTGGATGCGGGGGAGAACGTTGTTTTTCTCACCGTCGGCGACCCTATGGTCTATTGCACCTGGCACTATGTTGGGAATATACTGAAAGAGCAGGGAATCGGGACAGAGTATGTGAGCGGCGTCCCGTCCTTCTGCGCGGCGGCCGCAAGGCTCGGCACGGACATCGCGGAGGGGGACGAAGCTTTTGCCGTTATTCCGGCGCTTCGCGGCGTTTCCGGGCTTTCCGGGACTGAGGACCGCAACCTTATCCTGATGAAGCCGGTGCAGGAGCCTGCGGGGCTCAGGGAATATCTGCGGGAACAGGGATGGGAAGTTTACGCCGTGGAGGACTGCGGGCTGGATACGGAACGGGTCTGGCGGGGGCTTGCCGAGCTGCCGGATTCCACTGGATATTTTACTGTCATGATATGCAAAAAAAGGAGGAAACGCGATGAATGAAGCATTGCAGAATCTGCTGACAAGACGGGCATGCAGGGCATACACCGGGGAACAGATCAGGGCGGATGAACTGGAGGATATCCTGAAGGCGGGAATATACGCGCCCACCGGTATGGGAAAGCAGTCGCCGATCATCGTTGTAATCCAGGATGCGGCGAAGATCCGCGAGGTGGAGAAGCTGAACGCGGAAGTGCTGGGCAATCCGGACGCCTCCCCCTTCTACGGGGCGCCGACCCTGCTGATCGTGTTCGGTGATTCCGAAAGCCCCCTCGGCGTCTCTGACGCAAACCTTGTCATCGGGAACCTGCTGAACGGCGCGAATGCAGTCGGCGTGGATTCCTGCTACATCTGGAGAGCGAAGGAATCCTTCGCGACAGAAGCCGGAAAGGCCCTGAAGAAGGCCTGGAATATCCCGGAGAATTATGCCGGCATGGGAAATGTCATCCTCGGCTACGGCAGGCCGGAGGGGAAGAAAGAAGCGGCTCCGAGAAAAGCCGATTACGTGCGCAGGGTATAACCCGGCAGATTAACCCGGGATAAGGAGATACAGCAAAATAAAAAAAGCGTCCTCTCAGGACGCTATTTTCATGACTTTTTCGTGAAGCGCTTCCAGGATTTCTTCCTCGATATCCATGCCGAAGCCGTCGACGCGGGCGGTGTGCTCATGGCTGATGCCGTCCACGGAACCCTGTTCCACGGTTCTTAAGAGGAATGTTTCCGCCTCCCGGAAGGAAGGGAGAAGCGAAAGGCCCGTCAGCTCGGAGAGCGCCGCGATGATGCCGTAGGCGCCCCAGTTGGATACGGTCGCGATGACCAGGAGGTCTGCCTTTACCTCAGAGGGGGTGAGGGAAAGCTGGTTTCTCACCACATCGGCAACCTTGCCCATCCCGATCTCGTTGCCGCCGTCGCCGACGCCGATCATCGGGATGCGGCCGCGGCCTTTCAGGAAGAGCGCATCGCAGGGAGCGGTCTGTCCGCTGATATCCACACCGCGCATGTTGGCATAGACGCCTTTGCTGTCCCGGCCGCAGCGCTCTACAGAGATCATGCCGACAGGATTAAGCTCCTGCAGCAGCTTTTCCGCGGCGTCATCATCCGCGTCCACATCCATGTAGACGGTCTCAATGCCTTCCGCCTCAAAGTAGCCGTCACAGTAGCGGTCAGTTACAATCACCGGGCGAAATCCCAGCTTCTTCAGCGCTTTGGCGAGGGTTACCGTTCCGAGCGGCCCGTCGGTCTCGGCATATCCTGCGACATAGAATCCCGTGGTCAGGAGAACGGTGCCTCTCTTCCAGCTGAGGATTTCTCCCGCGGCAATCCGGCAGTAGCTCTCCGGCAGATATTTCTGCAGGGTGGTCATGCCTCTCCGGGAATGCCGGAGAATGATTCCTTCAATGGATTCCTGTCTCATGGTTCTGCCCTCCGTTTTCATCTCTCTGGAAACAGTGTAACCCTCTGGCATACAGATTGCAAACTGATTTAAACCGGTATATAATACAGTAAAAATACTGTGATGATTTGCGGACAGACAGCAAGGACAGGAGAAAGGAAGGGAAGACAGCCATGAATCTGCTGCCGATGACCTATTTCATAGAAGTGGCGAAACAGAAGGGGATTTCCCGCGCGGCGGAATCGCTCAGGATTACCCAGCAGACCCTCAGCAGCCACATCGCGGCGCTGGAGCGGGAACTGGACTGCAGCCTGTTCATCCGCAGGCCCAGGTTCCGGCTGACGGCCGAGGGGGAGCTGTTCCTGGAGTACTGTCAGAAATTTGTGGGGCTGGACCGGAGCATGCGCCGGGAGTTCCGGGAAATGTCGGGGGAGATAGCGGGAAATGTGCGCGTCGGCATTTCCCAGACCAGGAGCCTTATCCTGATGCCGAAGCTGATCACCGGGTTTCAGGCTGCGTACCCGAAGGTGAGGATCTATCTGTCCGAGCTTACCAATGATGAGCTTCTCCTGAGAATTTCAAATGACGAGCTGGATATGATTATCGGCGATGTGTCGGAGGAGCGGCCGGACCTGCGGGTGGAGGAGATGTACCGGGAGAGAATGGCGGTGATCATTCCCCAAAAACCTGAGTATGAGGAGCTTGCGGAAATTCTCCGGGAAACGGGGGACCTGAAGCATCTCGCTTCCCGGCCGATGATCACGAACACCAGGAATGATATCGTCGGGCGCTATATCAACCGGGTGCTCCTGCAGAACCACATCCCGCCGAACATCGCGGCCATGTCTGATATCGCGGGAACCTGCCTGGGGCTCTGCGCGGAGGGGGTCGGCGTCTATATCTGTCCGGACCTGTATGTGCGCTATTACCGGGAGCTGGCGGACCGCTGCACCGTTGTGCCGCTGCCCTACAGCTACGCCATCCACATCGCGATGCCGGGAGGGGAGAAGAGTTCCCTCGCCGCCAGGCGGTTTGCTGAATACTGCAAAAAATACGGACAGGACCTCACGGAGGAGGCCCTGTCCGGGAAATAGGCGTTATTCTGTTATCTGACCTTTTTGTAAATGACAATTTCGATCATTCCGTTTTTGGCGGTTACCTGGATGTCATCGGAAAGAGCGGTGAGAATGGATTTGCCGATGTCTTTCTGGGAGACGTCTCCCTGGGCCACATCCGCCTTATACTTGGACAGGGACCACTTGTTATTCTCGATCCCCCCGGACTTGTAGCTCCCTATCAGGTTCCGGATGATATCGGGAATGCCGATCCAGGGCGTATCCATGGTGGAGAGGGCATACAGGGATTTCTTGTCCTCGTAATTCACATCGGAGAGAATCCGCAGGTGCATCTCACATGTATTCCGGTTCATCAGGATATTGAAATAAGACTCTTTCTTTGTATACTGGCCCATCACATTGAACAGCTCTTCGGCGAGAAGGGTCAGCTGCTGTTCGTTGCGGTCCTTGATATTGTAAGCGTCGCAGAAGGACTGTACGGATTTCCGGACCTCAACCACATTGTCGCTGTAAATATTCTTGGTTGAAAGTGTGCGGACGTCTTTATTCTCAACATATTCCCGGTTGACGACATTGACATAGTTGTAAGGAATTTCGACGCCGTATATGTTGAAGTTGTTCTTTACCCGGAGCATGATGTCGGAGCAGGCCATAAAGTTTTCGTCCGAATTCCTGGCCCAGACGGTTGTGCGCAGCTTGACGCAGCTGTCGGCGAATTCCGTGATATAGACTGCGGCGCGCCGGCCTTCCGGGTTGTCTCCCGCGTACTCCACCGTGTATTTGCAGGCGATGACGGCGTCGTGGATGATCTTCATCGCTGTAGGGATATCGCTGTCATAGCCGATGCAGAATTCCAGGTACGAGCCGGTGAGGCTGTTCTGGTAACTGTTGTTGTGCAGGATTTCCGAATTCATCACGCTGTTCGGCACGACCACATAGAGACCGTCAAAACAGTGGATTACGGTATGGCGGATGGTCATGTCCCTGACTGTGCCGGTGATGCCGGAATTCTGCAGGACCACCCGGTCTCCAAGCGCGAAGGGGCGGCATACGCTGAGCATAAAACCCGCGACGATATCGCCGATAACGGACTGGGCCGCAAAACCGATGATAGCCACAAAAAGTCCGGTACTGCCTAGGAGAACCCGCTCAAGGCTGCCCGACACACCTACGAATTTTCCCAGGAGCATAAGGCCGGTTATTATAAAGGCACAGTTAATCAGGCTGTACATGAATTTCTGGTGTACAGCCCTCATCCGGAGCATCCGGTAAAAAATGAAATGATTGATATGGATGGCTGTTAAGGTGAAAGCCCCGGCCAGCAGGATGACAAGGACAGTGGAAAGTACTGTCGCCACCGGCTCCGCGAAATGCAGGGAGCCCGTCATCCAGCTCTCAATTATCTGTAATAAACTAGCATGTTTCATGGATTCATTTCCCTGTCACGTATTAATCCCAGAGAAGGACGAATCCGCTGTTGCCCGGGTCGGCGCTGACATAGAAGTATGCTTTGTTCTCTTCTGATTTTACGAAGATCTGCACATCGGAGGTGCCGGCGACTTCAGTCACGCGGGAGACAATCTCATTGACGGAGATCTCGCCGCCCATCAGGGACTGGACATAGACGGAAGGAACCGCTTTCTTCTTCCGGGTTCTCTTCGGTGCTTCAGCTTTCGTTTCCGGCGCTTTCTCCAGCTTTACTTCGGGTTCCGCAATGGTTTCCTTTTTCTTTCTCGGCATAACTGCACATCCCTTCTGAAAAATGATTATGGTTTTTTTATCAGAAACCCGGAAATACCATGTATTCCCTGTTTTGAAAACATTATACCACAATATTTGTATAAATATATAAAAACACGTATAATATAATAATAACGGCATTTATCAGATGACGGAGGACAGTAATTATGGATAAGGATCATGTAAAGATTGCCGTGTTCGGTATCGGCGGCGTGGGAGGAGCGGTCGCCGCGATGGTGATGAAAACCTTCGGGGACCGGGTCAGCCTGATTGCCCGGGGAAAAAGGAAAGAGCACCTGGAGAAGAACGGGCTGACCATCCACGGCGATTTCACCGGGGATTTCACGGTCATGCCGGCGCGGGTGACGGATAATCCTGAGGAGCTTGGCGTGCAGGATATCGTGCTTGTGTGCGTGAAGCACGGGGCCCTGAAAAAGGCAGCGGAACAGATCCTGCCCATGGTGGGAGATAAGACAGCGGTCTTTCCGGTGATGAACGGAGTGACAGGGTACAGGGAGCTCCGGGAGATGCTTCCCCGCGGAATTGTCCTTCCCACGGTCATCTATATTGTTTCCATGGCGATGGAGGATTACAGCATTGTCCAGAAAGGGAAGTTCTTCCAGGTGACCTCCGGCAGTTACCCCGGGGAAGAGGAGTACGGGGAGCTGGCGAGGGAAGCCTGCAGCCTTCTCGGGGAGACGGGTATTTCCTGGAGATTTTCCGGGACGGTCCTGACCGAGATCTGGAAAAAGTTCATCCTCAACTGCGCCTACAATGTGGTTACCGCCCGGTGGGCCTGCAATGTGGGGGCCATCAAGGCCGACCCGCAGAAGCTGGAGGACTGCAGGAGCCTCATGACGGAGTGCGCCGAAGTCGGCCGAGCCCAGGGCGTGGAGATTCCGGAGACTGTAGTGGATGATATGATGAAGCGCATCCACAAATCCGGGGATACCGATACCAGCTCTCTGAGCCGCGATTTTGAGGTTAAAAAAGCCGGGGAAATGGAACTGTTCAGCGGTTCCGTCGTCCGCATGGCACAGGAGGCCGGGATCGACGTCCCGGTGACCCGCGCGTACTATGAGGGGCTCCTGGAGATCGCCGCGGGGTTCTGATGAGTCATAAAGCAGTAAGAAAAGAAGGCCTGTTCGCGGTGAACAGGCCTTCTGAAATAACATTGGACCGTTAATCCCGAAAGCTCCGGAAAATGCGCCCGGAAGCCGGAATCAGGAAACCTTGGAAAGGGTTACGGATTCGCCCTCGAGATCGATGGTGAGCATACCGTCCTGGCAGATGGCCGGGATGGTCTCGCCTTCTGCGGTGAGATAGAGGATGCCGTTCTCCATGCTCCAGGTGAGGGCTGCAGCTTCCCCGTCAGCGGTGATGGTGCCGGTACCGCCGTCAAAGAGCTGGATAACCATGGTATTCTGTGCTTCTTCTACGGTTGCGCCAATCAGGGCCGCGTAGGAGACAACGGAGAGTCCCATCACGTCATAAAGCTTATAGATGCCGGTGACCAATCCGTCATTGACCGGCTCGACGGATGTTCCCTGCTGCTCCTGGAGATAGGAACCGGTATCGGCCCCTTCCTTTGAGAGCGTCATCTCCATGCCGTCGATATTGAGGGCAATGACGCCGTCGCTGTAGGTGCCGGAGAGTACTTCATCCTCGCCTTCTGCCCCTGCTGCCGGGAGAAGGGAAATGGCATCGCCCGCGACATTCCAGATGAGGGGGAGAGAATCCCCGTCTGAGCTGAGGACAGCGGTACCGTCGTCCAGAAGATCAATTATAATGAGGTTCTTCAGCTCTTCCAGATCCCCGGAATCGGTAAAGGCGGCAAACTCTTCAAGATTGATGCCCATCATGGAGCTCAGCCGGTAGGTTCCGGTGTAGGCTGCGGCATCTTCGCCCTGCCACTCCCATCCGGCAGAGCCGTATGTCCACTGCGCGGCAAAGGCAGGGGTCGCAAAGAGCAGGGTAAAAACAAGGCCAAGTGCAAGTAAACGTTTCATAATGACGAATCACCTCCTGATAGGAATATGTTATACTGAATAAAACAATTATACCATACAGCAGACAAAAATGCTGCTCAAAATATGAAAATTTAAGAGGTATTATGAGATTTTTGAATAATCTGTGCATACTTATTTCCGGAATTGCGACGGCATCGATGCTTGCCTGGACATCGCCTGTGCAGGCCTTTGCCCGGCCGGCGCCGGATGCGGCAGCCGGAGAGGAGTATACGATCGCATTTGCCGGGGACATCCTTTTTGATCCATCCTACGCCGCGGGATATGCCCTGACGGCAAACGGCGTCGCCGGAAGCTTTGACGAGACTTCCCTTGAACTCATGCGCGGCGCGGACACCTTCATCGTGAATAATGAGTTCACGTACGCCACCGGGAGCCGGCGCTCCAATAAAAAATACACCTTCCGGACCAGCCCGGCCAATGCCGTGATGCTCGCGGAGATGGGGGCGGACCTGGTGACCCTGGGCAACAACCATACCTGGGATTTCGGGGAGTCGGGATTCCTGGATACGCTGGCGGCGCTGGAAGCGGCAGGGATCCCCTATATCGGCGCCGGGCGGACTCTGGCCGACGCCGTAAAGCCCTATGTGATTGAGACAGGGGGGATGACCATAGCCATCCTCAACGCGACGGAGATAGAGCGGGGCTACCCGGTGACGCGGGGCGCGGGGGAGACGACGCCGGGAGTCTTCCGGTGCACGGATCCGGAGCTTCTGTATCAGGCAGTCCGCGCGGCAGATTCCGCTTATGATTTCGTGATCGTGATCCCGCACTGGGGCACGGAAGGAAAGTCTGTTCCGGACGGGAGAGAACTGATGCTGGCCGCGGGCCTTAAGGAGGCGGGCGCGGACCTGATCGTCGGCGGGCATCCCCATGTGCTGCAGGGGATCGGGTTTCTTGAAGGTACGCCCGTCGCATACAGTATGGGGAATTACCTGTTCCATTCCGGGTACCAGAACACGGGACTGCTCATCGCGGGGTTTGACCCTGCCGGAAAGAAGCTTTCCTCTCTCCGGTTTGTGGCCATGATGTCCGCGAACTGCCGGGTCGTAACGCTGGCGGGGGGCCAGAAGGAACAGCTTCTGCAGATGATGCGGAGGCTTTCCCCGGGCACGGCGATAGATGAAGAGGGATTCATCACCCTGCAGTAGGGCACCGAAACGCTTCTTAATTATTTCTTCCCGGAATTGGAAGAAATGTTAAATTGCCTTCGCGCATATCCCTATAGTATGATCATCCTGGAAAATGACAGCGGGGCGCTGCTGCGCCTCAGAAAATACTGCGGCAGGGACCGCGGGGAGAAGAAAAAAGAATGATCAGAACAGGAAAAGCGGCGGGGATTCTGTTCCTTGTCCTGAGCCTTGCGGCGGCGGGAACCGTCACCGCTTCCGCGGCGGAATATAATGTAAGGACGGAAAAAGAAGCGACAGGCCCCGGAAGGGAATCCGGCACAGAAAACATGCCGGAGGATGACCTCGCGGAGAGAGACGTTCTCGTTACTGAGGAAGCGCAGCCGGTAAATTACCTGAACGGGGTTGCGGCGCTCTGCCGGCCCGGCGGGAGGGAAGACTTTGACCCGCTTTACAGCTGCACGGCCTTCGTGGTGCGCTACTATCACGATGTGTACGGGATGCCGGTTTACAACATGTGGCAGTACAAGATCCCGACGGACGGACGCGCGGTTCCTTTTACCATGACGACTGACCCGGAGCCGGGTGATATCGGCTATCAGACCACCAGCGAGGGCGGGCCGCACTGGTTTATTGTGAAGCATGTCAACCGGGACGGAAGCGTGGTGGTTCTGGAACAGAACTGGAAGTGGATGGAATACGGGGAGACCTGGTGCACCGTCAACCGCAGGGTTGTCCCGGGCGAAACCAGGGACCTGTTTTTTTTCCGCAGGCCGCAGGATGATTCCGAAAAAAAGAGCGGACCTGCGCAGGGGCACTGAGAGACAGTTTACAGAAAGGGAGAAACGGAGATGAAAAAAAGGATATTTCAGACAGGAACCATGGCAGCGGTACTCGGCCTGACCCTCATGCTGGGCGCCTGCGGCACAAAGCAGGAGGCAGCGCCGGCGGCGGAGAAGACAGCGGAGGAAACTTCGCAGGATGCCGCGAAAGAGGATGCGGAGCCTGAGACGGAGGAACCGGCCGCGGAAGAGACAGAAGCGGCGGAAGCAGGACAGGCGGGAGAGAAACTGGAGAATAAAATCTTCTCCTTTGTCATGCCGGAAGAGTTTGCCGGTATCTATGATGTGGAATACAGTGAAGAGTTCAACAGTATCGGCATTTATGACAAGCAGGCGAAGGAAGCGGAGCTCGGCGGATTTGCCTTTGCCATCTGCGCCTTTGAGAATCCCGGGGACTATGCGGGCATGCCGGGCGGCGGAAAAATCGGCGAGCTGACTTCCGGGGACGGAACGCTCTATGATATTGTGCTTGCGGGACCGACGGATGTGCAGTGGGATGCGGCAGAGCCGGAAGGAAAGACCTATATGAAGCTCTATGAAGCCGCCGATTCCGTCGCGGAATCCGTGGAGAGCACAGACGGCGGATCCTATGTCAAAGGCGCCGGCATGAAGGGGGAGGAGCTTTACGGGGAAGTGCTGCAGAAGTACAGGGCAGCCCTGGAAGAAGGCTGGGAAGCCGCAAAGCTTGAAGAGGAAGAGATGAGCCCCATGTACTATGTCATCCGGCAGGATAACCCGGAAGAAGTTATGAACCGGATCGGTTTTACCTACAAGGATATCAGCGG
>JAEEGL014308689.1_pt1 | contig 11846 bp, 9 predicted proteins | sample 9134231 | NCBI WGS metagenome assembly JAEEGL01 (sample SAMN16246548, study PRJNA631951) | gut metagenome | biome: gut microbiome; feature: rumen; material: fiber-attached | host: Bos | place: Iran: Karaj | collected 2018-10 | reverse complement strand
TGTCAACCATGATGTCCTTGTCAACAGTAAGCTTTCTCATGATGTCAGCAACAGTAGCCTTGTTGTCTGTACCGTTAGCTGCGCAGATCCATGTACCACCCCAGAAGAAGCCCTGAGGACCTTCGGTAGCGCCCCAGCCACCCTGGTTAGCTATAGAACCTTCGGTATCAGCTGCCATACAGAAGTTGATCAGCCAAGCGGGTCCAAAGTAGCAGAATACCTTACCATCGGGATAGAAACCTGATGACCAAGCATCACCCCAAAGGTTCTCTGTACTCTTGATCTCGCCTGCATCATACATTTCCTTAGAATCGTCAACCCATCTCTTGATGTTGTCATCAATCTGAACCTTCTTATCAGCACTTACCCAAGGAACAGATACGTTGTTTGAGAAAGTACGGAAAGTATCGTTAACGGTTGCTGTCATGAAATAACCCTTAGCCTTCATCTCAGCTGCGGTAGCCTTGTAGGTATCCCAATCCTTAACTGCTGCCTGAACATCAGCAGGATCATCAGAACCGAGAACTTCCTTAGCTGCTGCACGGTTGTAGATAAGAACGCCCGGGCAACCCTGCCATGAAACGCCCTTAAGCTTTCCGTCAGAGCTTGTCATAACGTCCTGAGTATACTTGTACTGTGTGCTCAGTTCGCCAAGGTCGATTCCTATATCGGTTACAGGCAGAGTGTAATCGGTATCTACATACTTAAGTGCGTAGTCAGCCTCAACCAGGAACAGGTCGATCTTGTCATCAGCTGCTGCATCAGCCTGCTTGAGAAGTGTCTCATCCAGGTTGTTCTGATATGCGTTGTCATCTGAAGGAGTGATGTTCCATACAACATCGATATCACCGATCTTACCGTGTGTAGCGTCTACAACGGTGTATCCGGGATAATGATCTGTAAGACGGCTCTTGAACTCCTCGTTCCAGCAGTAGATATTAAGAACGCTTCCCTCTACTTCAGTGCTGATGTCCTCAGCCTCAACTGTGGTATCAAGCTCGGGTGCCTTGGTAGGCTCAGCTTCTGTTGTGCTGGTGCTTGTTGTGCTCTCCGCAGGCTCAGCAGGTGCAGCAGGTGTCTCGCCACCGCAAGCGGTGAAACATCCAACTGTCATGATTGCTGCCATGGAAAGTGCTAACAATCTCTTCTTCATGTTACAATTACCTCCCTAATGAATTGTGTTCAAACGGCACTATGCCGCTTGCATTATGAAATATAGCACAGAGGGTAATCATATGCAAGCAATTTTTTAAATAATATCAAAATCTTGTTAAATATTGCTAAATTTTCAATCTCGTTATTATAAATATTCACATTCTATTCATATTTTATTCATAAATCATATTTTATCTTGCAAATCTGTTCATTTTCCTATATAATTGTCAACATATTATGTTAATCGTAACGTGTGTGTACTATATATAGTAGTAGAGGATTCCTTATGTCCGAGCAGAAACTCACCAGCACTAAACTGAGTTATATCGCAAACATGCGGCCTATCTTACGCAAGTACGCGCTATACTCAGATACCACTTCCAATTATATCTCGCCGGAACAGCCTACAGCCTATGACATACTAACTGTGCGTTTCCGGACCGCGGTCAATAACGTCGACCGTATCTACCTGGTAACCAAAGACGAAAAGTATCTCATGAAGAAGACCGAGACTGACGAACTCTTCGATTATTACAGCGTGGAGATACAGCTGGATAATGAGCTCCTCGCTTATCACTTCGAGATATATAACGGCAATATAAGTGTGCTTTTCGATACAAGGGGAGTGGTCCGCTTCCTGGATGATCATTACAGATTCCGGGTGATCCCGGGCTTTAAGACTCCTCTCTGGGCCAAAGGCGCCGTCATGTACCAGATCTACGTTGACCGCTTCTGCAACGGTGATCCGTCCAACGACGTTCTTACTGATGAGTATTCCTATATAAATGAACATACCGTAAAGGTAGACGACTGGGGCAAATACCCTGCGGCCATGGGTGTCCGCGAATTCTACGGCGGCGATCTCCAGGGCGTGCTGGACAAAATGGATTATCTGGAAAACCTCGGAATAGAGGTGATCTACTTCAATCCCCTATTCGTCTCACCTTCCAATCATAAATACGATATCCAGGATTATGACAATATCGATCCCCATTTCGGAAAGATAGTGAACGAAAGCGGCGAGCTGCTGCCCGAGGGCGACCAGGACAATACCCATGCGACCCGTTATATCAACCGTGTTACCAATAGGGAAAACCTGGATGCCAGCAACGAACTCTTTGCAAAAGTCGTGGCCGAGGCACACAGGCGCGGTATACGCGTGATAATGGACGGCGTCTTCAATCACTGCGGTTCTTTTAATAAGTGGCTGGATAGAGAACGCATCTACGAAAATGCGGAAGGTTATGAAAAGGGCGCTTATATCAGTAAAGACAGCCCTTACCATAATTTCTTCCGTTTTCACGATGATAACGACGGTAAGTGGCCCTATAACTCCACTTATGACGGCTGGTGGGGACACGATACCCTGCCCAAGCTCAATTACGAAGGTTCCCATGAACTCCACGATTATATACTTCATATCGGCCGCAAGTGGGTATCACCGCCTTACAATGCCGACGGCTGGAGACTTGACGTGGCAGCGGATCTGGGCCACTCCACGGAATACAACCACAGCTTCTGGCAGGATTTCAGGAAGGCTGTTAAAGAAGCCAATCCGGACGCCATCATCCTGGCCGAGCATTACGGTTCGCCGGCACAGTGGCTGCTCGGCAATGAGTGGGATACAGTCATGAACTACGATGCTTTCATGGAACCTCTGACCTGGTTCCTGACCGGCATGCAGAAACACTCCGATGATTTCCGCAAGGATCAGTTGAACAACGCCGGTAATTTCTGCGGCGCCATGATGTATCACAATGCCAGCATGACCATGCAGTCCCTGCAGATCACCATGAATGAGCTGTCAAACCACGACCATTCACGTTTCCTTACACGTACCAATCGTACCGTCGGCCGTACCGCCACAAAGGGACCGGAAGCTGCTGAACAGGATATCGATAAATCGGTGATGCGTGAAGCCGTGCTCTTCCAGTTCACCTGGCTCGGTGCACCCACAATATACTATGGTGATGAAGCCGGCCTCTGCGGCTGGACCGACCCCGACAACAGACGCAGCTTCCCCTGGGGACATGAAGACGAGGAAATGATAGATTTCCACAAGCAGATGATAAGGATCAGGAAGCTCTATCCCGAGTTTAAGAACGGCTCAATAATGATGCTCAAGTCGGCAGAAGGACTGATAAGCTTCGGCAGATTCTGCAAAGACGGTCAGTCTGCCGTATTCATCAATAACAATGACGAGGATGTGACCGAGGATTTCAGGCTCTGGCCTTTGGGACTCAGAAGAAATGCTACAATGAAGCAGATAATGCTGACCACAAAAGAAGGTTTCACCACAGAGCGTCAGGAGTACTGGCTGGAAAACGGCCATATAAGCATAACACTGCCCGCCCATTCGGCAATGATACTCAGGCATGCCGGAGACGGTGATCTGATCCTTTAAGGCACAAGGTATTTGACGGATAAGCCTTTCGACAGTCTTTCCCGTATCATCGTGGATGAGATATCGAAGGCGGGAAATTCCATGACATGTATAACGCCTCCCAGCTTCTTACAGAGCGCGGAGGCTTTTTCTTTCATCTTTTCCGGATCGGAAGCCGATCCTCTGGTAGCCGCGATCAGCTCGCAGCCCGCAAGTATGCGTTCCGGTTCCTTCCAGGTTTCCAGCGTATCCAGACAATCCTCACCGAAGATAAAGAAGAAACGGTCCTCAGGATACAGCCTGTTCAGCTCCTCCACCGTCTCATAAGTGTAGGTCCTGCCTTCACGCTTCACTTCCAGATCGCTTACCTTCATATAAGAAAAAGAAGATACTGCCCTGCGGACCGACTCAAGTCGTTCCTCTGCAGGCGTTACCTTCTTATCTTTCTTAAAATACGGCATACCGGCAGGCATGAACCATACTTCGTCAAGATCAAACTGTTCATATGCCCATTCCCCCAGCAGGATATGTCCTATATGTATGGGATCAAAGGTCCCACCGACTATGCCTGTCTTTTTCATACTACCTGTCCCGTAAAAGGATCTAGAACCGAAGGCATGCGGCGTTTATGCGCGCTGCCCCTCTCCTTCTTTTCTATCAGCGCATCGGCTGCTGCATCCCCGCTGCTGCCCTTGCGTATGTAATCATGTATCTGCTGATATGTAACGCCCAGGCGTTCTTCATCCGTTTTCCCGGAAAGACCGTCCGTAGGCGCTTTCTGTACCAGCTCCTTAGGCAGCTCTTCCATGGTAAGACCCACAGCCACCACTTCTTTGCTCGTGAGCTTACCCAAAGCATTGAAATCACAGCTGGTGTCGCCGTCCTTTGTACAGTAGCCCACTGTGGATTCGGACAGATTCCCCGTTCCTGCGAGGAAAGCGCCTATGGTCTGGGCTATATAACGGAGAGTCGTCATCCTGAGGCGCGGTCCCACATTGATATTGCTCTCGTATTCATTGGCCTCGCCTTCCCTGACCAGCTCACAGCCTGCAAAGACCGCTTCTTTCAGGGCTTTATGCGTCTCACCGATATTCACGGTATAAGCGTTAATCTTCAGAGCTTCGCAAACCTTCTGCGAATCGGAGATATCGGGCTGCACCTTATCGGGAAGCATGATCCCGTATACATTCTCCGGCCCCAACGCCCTTGCGCAGAGCGCTGCCACTACGGTAGAATCCTTACCCCCTGAGATACCGAGTACCACTTTGTTAACACCGGCCTTAGAGGTGAAGTCTTTTATCATAGATACAAGGGTATCGCGTATTTCTATGGCATTGAATTCTTTCATTATGACTCCTGTTCCAGTAACTGCATCTTCTCATTATAATAAGCGGGTGTCATGTCCATGTAGTGAAGGTGCGGGTTCTCAAAACGCTGTTCCTCTTCCCATACCTCGTTCTTGAGCTGCTTCTGTACTCTCTCACGCAGCACGCTCATTTCCTCGGGTTCGTTGCAGCGTTGACCGTCTTTCATCATCTGCTTCTGAAGTTCTTTGAACTCCAGATGAGCCACTGGCACTTTCTTCCAGGGCTTGTCGGGATCCAGCAGGTACTTGACTTCTTCGATATTTTCATCATATTTTGCAAGTACGTCCGCAATGCTGTGGCCTTCCTTATTGTATGCCCTGTATACTTTCTTGAGTCCGGGATTGGTGACCTTCTCGATATTCTCTGAAATCTTGATCCTGGGCTTCATCACACCGTCTTCTTCAACTGCGCAGAGCTTATAAACCGCGCCGAAGACCGGTTCACTCCTTGCCGTGATCATCCTCTCGCCTACACCGAAGGAATCTATCTTTCCGCCCTGTTCTATGATGGAACGGATCGTATACTCGTCAAGTGAGTTGCTGACAACTATCTTGGCATCGGTAAAGCCTGCCTCATCCAGTTTCTTCCTTGCTTTTCTGGAAAGATATGCAAGGTCTCCGGAATCAAGACGTATGCCGTAATTCTTTGATACTATGCCTTTTTCCTTCATTTCGTTGAATACCGTGATGGCATTGGGCACGCCCGAATCCAGCACATCATAGGTATCTACCAGAAGGATGGCATTATTGGGATAGCACTCAGCAAACTTTCTGAATGCTGTAAGCTCATCTTTATAGAACATTACCCAGCTGTGAGCCATGGTGCCGCCCACCGGGATATTGAAATACTGGCCTGCCGAAACCGTTGCGGTACCGTTGACACCTCCAAGATAACAAGCCCTTGCACCGTATATTGCCGCATCATTGTTGTGGGCACGTCTTGCACCGAAGTCGGAAACCGCCCTTCCCTGTGCCGCTCTTACTATTCTGTTGGCCTTGGTAGCTACCAGACTCTGATGATTGATCTGGGCCAACAGCTCGGTCTCCACTATCTGTGCCTGTACCAGATCGGCTACCACGGTGATGACCGGCTCTCCGGGATACATTATTGTGCCTTCTTCAAAGGCATATACATCTCCGGTGAATTTGAAATTGGCAAGATAATCAAGAAAAGCCTTATCAAAAAGATTTAAGGATGCCAGATAATCTATATCGTCTTTACCGAAATGAAGACCTTCCAGATACTGGATTATCTGCTCAAGACCTGCAAATATGGCAAATCCGCCGCCATCCGGGTTCCTTCTGTAGAACACGTCAAAGGCAACCTTCCTTGCATGATTCTCCTGCAGGAAATAACCGTTTGCCATGGTCAGTTCATACAGGTCCATCATCATGGCAATGTTTCTTTCTTCATATACTGACTTGATCATCTCTTCATCCTCCGTTTAGTATCATAAGGGATATTGCCAAAAAATTATAGCACAGCTCTGCTCACTCATGCAAGCCGCCGCTCCTGAAAAGCCCCGGAAGTTTTTCCATATTAGTCAGTATAAATGCGGCTATGAAAGACAGTACCAGGTTCGTCACTAAATACAGGACCGGACTGCCGTAGGCGGTGATCCATATCAGTGTAAGAAACCAGATGTACGCATGCATCAGCCACATATATAATGAATACTTTCCGAAAAAGCCGAAGAACTTTTCAACAAAAGCTGCCTTTCTGAACAGATATACCATGCCCCAGATAAATACGGGAACTATCAGTATATCCTGCCTTGATTCACCGGCTTCAATGCTTGTCAGATATCTGACTGCCAGAGCAATGACCATGAGTAACAGCGGCACTGCTGCCGGAAGCTTCTTATCCGCGAATTTCTCCTTCTTCGTATCCTGCAGGAATGCAGCCAGATATCCTTCAAAAAAGATCAGGTTGAATATGGCCTGCACATGGCTGCGTATCCATTCATAACATATATTAAGTGACGCCACCTTATGAAAGACCAGCAGGATAAACAGAAGCGCCGCAGCCGAGGCTGCCGCTATCAGGCGCCTCTTCTTATCCCCCTGCAGCACCATCTTGATAAAAGGCGCGGATAAGAGCATCCACAGGTACTGTCTTACATACCACCAGGTCCCGTTATAAGTAGGTTCCATTGCTGACATGTTTAAAGGAAGCGCCTTCCAGTCTGTCGGGATCTTAAGTATCCCGTTAAGCAGTCCCACACAGACAGCTATCACGAGCCATAGCCTGAGATACAAACTGATGATACGTTTGAACATCAGAGCAAAATCTTTTCCTATCGTCTCGCTCTTCTTCAATACATGATATATGCCGTAACCGCTGACAAAGGAAAAGATCGCTACACAGATGCGCCCGGTATACGCCAGATGTTCGGTCAGATCGGGATGACTTAAAAAGCCTTCCGGAAAAATATACCTGTCCAGAAAGAAATGATGAAACATCATTATAAGTACAGCCATTCCCTGCAAGGCCCTGCTCTCTTCCTTTTTCATGATCCGGCATGTTCCTCAAAGTACTCAAGCATACGCCTGTTGGATATCAGGCTCTCATACCATTCCCAATGGGATATATTAAACACATGCTCCAGATGCGAACCATCTTCGGCCTTCCAGATCATGGGTTCGTAATCCTGCCCTGTTTCCTCAAGAGCTTTTATCAGAAGCTTTGTCTGCTTATGCAGGGACTCGACCTCCGAACCGATCAGCAGCATAGGCGGCAGCTTGATCCCCTTCATCACTGAAGATAAACTGGTCAGTCCGCACCAGGGCGCCTTTTCTCCCTGTTCTCCCAGCATCATCTCCAGATAAGCTTTGGCAGTGCCTCTTCCTCTTTCCGTTTCTTCACCTTCCATTATATAGAGGCCGTCGGTCTCGGAACAGGGACAGTTAAGACAGATGGCTCTGACGTTCAGTTTAACGGGTGATACCTCATAAACTTTCATTATATCGGGATTCTTCATTATGGAAGAAACCAGTCCTGTTAAATGTCCTCCGGCCGAGTCACCGGTTATCAGTACATTATTAAGATCAAAGCCTCTTCTCTCACCGTATTTCTCAAGCCAGCTCATGGCACTGAAAATATCCTTAACGATGCCCTTAAGATCGGTATACTGCAGCAGCGTGTAGTTCATAGCCATGACAGCATAGCCCTGTGAAGCTATCCAGGCCAGATAATTCTCGGAAATATCCACCGTACCGTACATCCAGCCGCCGCCGTGTATATAGATCACGGTCTTCAGCTTTCCCTCAGATGCATCATAGTCTTCGGGATAATACAGATTCAGCAGGTGCCACGGATCGTAGTCAGCCATGTAATTGATATGGCTTTCCTTACGCCAGCCCTTCGGAACCGGCGCATACCGCTCACCTGCTGCATTATTTTTCTCTATCGCTGCCCAGAAATCTATAAGGCTCTGTCTGTAGTCTTCCATGGATAACCTCCGCATACGTATATATACTAGAGTTTATCAATAAAGACCTGTTTTTGCAAGGATTCTTACTCCGCGATCTCCTCCCATACCGTCTTACCGTTTTCGTCAAGGACACGGGTAAACTGATCATGATGCTCACCGTTATCTTCATAGAACATCAGGCTCTGGCTGATCACAGTATAGCCTTCTTTTGTTTTGATCTCCATACGGATTGAAAGGTCGTTTACTATATCCAGCCCTTTTTCAAGCTCTATTGAACTTTTATTTATCACCGCATCCGTCACGTCTATGGTTTTCAGGTCACGGCCTGCAGATATATATGTAAGGCTTGCGGATGTTACCTCTTCAGGTCTGGAGCAGGCGATCCTGAAGTTTCCGCTGTATTTCCACTTTCCGAAACTGTGATCGCTGGTTATCGTACACTCCTGACCCGGTATGGGCAGATACTCATATATAAAAGTACCGGGGAAATTCACTTCTTCCGTAACGGTCTTACCGTTCTCGGTGATAAGGGCATTAACTCTTGCATATTCACTGAAGATATTGACGCTGAATCTTCCTTCATACACACCCCGGTCTGTCTTTTCAAAAGCTATCTCTTCACCGTTCAGATCCAGTACCACAGACGTATCGTCGGAATACTCGTTTAAGCTTATAGTCATCAGAACATCCAGTGTATCTTTTATGCTTTCATTTTTAGTGATGTTCCAGTCGGCTGTTCTGATCTTTTTGGCATACTGTTCCAGAGCAGATCTTATCTCGCTAACCTCTGTGAATAGTATATCCTGATCATGGTTCAGCTCTCTCAGCTGACTCTGCAGATTATCCACCATGAAAGACATCCTTTGATTGTTAAGCAATAGTACCACCACAAAAATGATGAGTATGGTCTTGTATGTGACTGCGGCCGTAGTCTTCGGTTCCGGTATGGCTGTATGGGTCCCTCTTTCTTCTCCTTTTACTATCCTGTCCAGTTTTTTGTTATAGGCAACTATGCCTATGAATACAATAGCTGCTGCCACTATAAGCACTGCTATTAAATATGTAATAAACGCATTCATCTTCTATCCTCCGTTTTATATATTGAACTCTCTTCTGAAGTCGCTGTAATAACTTCTTGTAACGTCTGCCAAAGTACCGTCCGATAAAGTCAGTACGTATTTCATCGATAATGTGGGACGTATTCTTTTAATGTGTTTTCTTGATACGATCACGGATTTACTTATCCTTATGAACTCTTTGGGATCCAGCATCTCCTCCAGCTGATACATCCTTTCGCCTGAAGTATATGTACCCTGCTGTGTATGGATCTCGATCTCTTTTCCGTAGGCCTCCAGAAAAATGATCTCATTAACAGGCAGCTTCAGCTTTTCCCTGTCTTCATCTCTTACGGTGATGAACTGCTGCCTTTCGGTATTTTCGCTGATCACGTATTCAGCATCTTCAGCGATCTCTATACCATGTCCTTCCAGATATTCTTTCAGTTTTCCGTAATCTGTATCCGAAACGGATATTCGGAATTTCATCTGCTCTCCTCCTTGTTATGTTTTGGATTATAACAGAGCCGGCAAAAAAAGAAAGCGATTTGAAATAAGATACACTAAAAAAGGAATGAAATTCAAAAAGCCCTGTGCTATAATAGTATTACTATGTTGCCGAATCTTAATAACCTGAAGGAAAAAGCGAAAGAAGCCCTTAAATCGGTACTTCCCATCGTCGGGATAGTCTGTGTTATTTCGGTGTTGCTTGTTCCGGTCTCTTCAGGTATCATGCTGACATTCTTATCGGGCAGCATTATGCTGATACTCGGCATGATGCTCTTTACCTTAGGCGCTGAGATGGCGGTCTCGCCTATGGGTTCCCATGTCGGCAATTATCTTACCAGATCCAGAAAAGTAAGTGTTATAGTTGCCATAGCTTTTTTACTCGGACTCATCATCACTGTCTCGGAACCGGATCTGCAGGTCCTTGCGGAGCTTGTTCCCAACGTACCTAATGCAACTCTTATATTAAGCGTGGCTCTCGGTGTTGCGATTTTCCTGGTGATCGCGATGCTCCGTATGCTTCTTCGCATTCCGTTGAGAATACTGCTGATAGTTTCTTATGCCGCGGTCTTTATCTTCGCTTTCCTTGTTCCCGGTAATTTCTTAAGCATAGCTTTTGATTCGGGCGGAGTTACCACCGGACCCATGACCGTACCTTTCATCATGGCTCTTGGTATGGGCGTTTCCGCGATCCGCAGTGATAAGGGCGCTGCCGACGACAGCTTCGGTCTGATATCCTTATGTTCCGTGGGACCGGTGCTCGCCGTGATGATACTGGGCCTGCTGTTTCCGACAGGAGATGCTCAGACCGCTGCTGCCGAAGTATTTGATGCAGCTGATTCGATGGAACTGTTCTATACTTTCCTTATGAACATACCTGTATATATGAAAGAAATAGCCCTGGCACTGCTGCCGCTTTTATTATTTATGTTCATTTTCCAGCTTTTTACCCTGAGGCTTCCTTTTAAAAAACTGAAAAGAATAGGAATGGGACTGGTATATACTTATATCGGTCTCGTTACATTCCTTACAGGAGCTAATGTAGGATTCATGCCGGCAGGAAATCTGCTGGGCAGCCTTCTTGCAAAAGCCGATATGCCCTTTATCCTTATTCCCGTCGGAATGATAATGGGTTATTTCATCGTAAAGGCAGAACCTGCGGTCTATGTCCTGAACAGACAGGTAGAGGAGATGACGGACGGACGCATACCTGCCAAAGCCATGGGGGATGCACTTTCCGCAGGTGTTGCGATTTCCATAGGCATATCAATGCTGCGTGTTCTCACGGGACTTCCGATACTGGCAGTACTGATACCCGGTTATGCGATAGCGATCATCTCGTCCTTCTTTGTTCCCCCGATGTATACCGCCATAGCCTTTGATTCCGGCGGCGTGGCTTCGGGTCCCATGACTGCTGCCTTTCTGGTACCTTTAGCTCAGGGAGCCTGCATGGCAACAGGCGGAAATATAGTAACGGACGCTTTCGGCGTGGTGGCAATGGTAGCCATGACTCCGCTTATAACCATACAGTTAATGGGCATAGTTTCCGAACAGCGCAAGAAGAAACGCATAAAAGAGCTGATGCTGCTTGCCAAGGAATACGAAGACATGGATGATGACGCTATCATCCCCTTATAAATACAGAGGTTATATATGAGTGAAGTAAGTTATATGATAACTATCACGGAACGAAGCAGGGAAAAGGCTTTTATCAAGCTGTACAGCGAACACGGAGTTGATATAAGCTTTATCACCTACGGAAACGGAACCGCCACTTCCGCCGTACTGAATACTTTCGGTCTGGAAGCATCGGAAAAAGCAATAATGGGAAGCTTTGTTACTTCGGAGAATTTCGTTTCAATTAAGAAAGACCTGCAGAGACGTTTTCATATCGATATTCCCGGTACAGGCGTCGTGTTCCTGATACCGCTGTCATCCATAGGAGG
>JAEEGL013524546.1_pt1 | contig 11846 bp, 11 predicted proteins | sample 9134231 | NCBI WGS metagenome assembly JAEEGL01 (sample SAMN16246548, study PRJNA631951) | gut metagenome | biome: gut microbiome; feature: rumen; material: fiber-attached | host: Bos | place: Iran: Karaj | collected 2018-10 | reverse complement strand
GCAGATTATCAGTAAGTATGTTAATTCGATGTCAGATAAATCCTTCGCTGAGTGGATTCAATATCTCATTGCAACCGCTGAACGTACTGACTTGATGGGCTACTCGGATCACATAGTTCAAGTAATAAAAAAATGAATCATCCCTTTAACGAACACACCAGTCCTTTAAGCGCTTTTTTTGAGTTCGCCATAACACGATGGAACATCATATCGTTTTTCAGAGTAACATCAATAGGCCCTGTCGCCTTCTCAAACGGAACAGGTTCATTAGCTGAATATTCTTTTTTATTCAAAAAACATTTCCTCCTTTGCCAAAATCATAAAAGTGGATTTTTCGGCGAACCGCCAAAAAAGAATAGCTGCAGCTTTTATAGGTGAGAACCACCTAAAGAACGGTTACAGTATACACACAAGCCGCTAAAAGGTCAAGACGCTCGGGTGCCAAAAATACAGGGTCAAATTTGTGCAAGTTGCACAAAAGCAATCGAGTAGGCTGACTCCTACTCGATTCGACGGGTCATCTCGCGTACGAAGTCCGCTCAATGACCGTTCACTCAGCCCTCGTCCAGCAAGCGAGCTTGCTGCCGAGGGCATTCGCTTATCGCACAAAAAAGACAAGAACCAGCGCCGTTGGTTCTTGTCCCCGCTTTACACAAACTCAAACAGATTGAGTCCGGTTTCTTTTTCATCCGCTTTTCTTTCGATCACGCCGTCGACGGTCTTCACGAACATCTCGCATGTGGCGGAGATGCGGCACTCGTTCAAATGCCCGCCGATAACGGTCATATCCTCCCTGCACACATTTATGTGCAGATGGATGTATGTCTCCCCTTCCTTCGTGGTAACATTTCCCAGAAGTGAGGTTATCTCCATCGGTTCATCGACAGTATGCTTATGATACTCTCTTTTCTCCACATCATAAAGCCCGATCACCACGTGATCCGCGGCGCCTATCGCCTCGACGGACGCTGTCTTAATGCCCTCTGTTCTGCATAGTTCTGTGAGCTTAGCGATCACTTCTTCACCGCGATTGATGCGGACAACAAAGGTGTTATCGAATTTTCTGTATTCCATGGTCAAGCCTCCCGAAAAGATATGATACATCTATTATATCATATCTTGCCGCAAAACATGATCATGCTTTCTTATTCTTTCTGCCGCGTTTAATATAGTCCTTGTTGATTGACTCTGCCCAGCCGCTCACCGCCAGGTTCTCCTTAACGCAGCCGATATTTTCCGACATCATCACGGCACAAACAGCCTTTGAAACTCCCTCGAAAACATTTGCCGTTCCGACCTTATCGCATACATAATTCACCGCTCTGCCCTCTCTTATGCCGTATTTCTTCGCCTCGGCATATGCATCGATGTTAGCGCCTATAAATATGAACTCCCAGCCGTACTTCTCCTGCTGCCTCTTCACCATCTTTCTGACTCTCTCGTGAGAATACTCACGGCTTGCATTCTCCAGTCCGTCCGTGGTTATAACAAAAATGGTCTTCTCGGGTCTGTCTTCCTCTCTTGCATATTTATGCACGTTTCCGATGTGATGTATCGCACCTCCGACAGCATCCAGAAGCGCCGTACAGCCCCTTACGTAATACTGCTCTTCCGTCATTTTTCCGATCTTGTCGATCGGCACCCTGTCATGGATCACCTCACTGACATCATCGAACAGTACCGTTGAGACCACAGCATCCTCACCTGTCTTTTTCTGCTTTTCAATCATGGCGTTGAAGCCTCCGATGGTGTCGGCCTCAAGCCCGCCCATTGAGCCGCTTCTGTCTAAAATGTAAACTATCTCGGTTAAATTCTTTTTCATTTTTGTTTCCTCCTTTGTATCAGGTTAACTTTGTGACCCCATAATACAAAAAAGACAAAGAAAAAAGGTCAACCCTAAGGCGACCTTAAAAAAATACCGTCATCCGTTTGAAAGCGGATCCAGACCGTAATCAAACAGTACAATGTCGATCTTTATAACGCTGTAGATCTTATGCTCTATGAAGTAACTGACAACCGCATCGGTCTGGGATATGGGTGAAAGCGCATATCCGGCCATTCTCATAAAATCGATCGTTTCATCCATATTGAGCCTGAGTCCGAGGGCAAGCGCAAGCACCTTTTCCTTCGAAGGTTTCACCGCTCCTTTCAGAAGCTTTGAGAAATACTGCTTCGATATGTTTGCGGCCGCATACACTTCCGAATTCTTCAGTCCCTTTTTGTTTATCAGCATTTGCAGGTGTTTTTCAAAAGATTCTTTGTATATGCCCTTCAGTACATCATCCAGCGCTGCATTGCCGGCCGGAGCGGCGACTGATTCCGGGCGCGGGGCTTTGACCGATCGTATGGGCAGATATTCTTTGGGTAAAACCTCACGTTTGCATACGGATTCACAGGTTAGTTCCGAAGGCATCCCCTTAGGCATCTCCATACGTCCGGGTCTGCGTTTGTTTACACTCAGATCGGGTATGCCGTCATTAATATATTCCTCAGCAAGAGCCTTTGAAACATACTCATTATCAATAAGGTTTTCGACTTCCCGGCCCAGCTCGCCGGATATCCTGACCGACTTTTCCCCGAATACAGCAAGTATGATATCCATCTCATTGTTTTCAAGGAAGGCCGTGAATGCGTCAACAGCCGTTTCCATGCCGAGCCTTTGCGGAAAGCCGTAAGTTCGCGTGGAGAGAAGAGGGAATGCCACAGACTTGCATTTTCGATCAGCCGCAAGCGCCAGAGCAGTATCGTAGCACTTTCTCAGCACCTCTGTTTCGCCCGCATTACCGCCATTCCACCGGGGTCCGCTTACATGAATGATATAATCGGCGTCCAGATCGAAAGCAGGCGTGACCGCAGCCGTTCCGGGTTCCAAACGTCCTATCTTTCGACGTTCCTCAAGAAGCCTTTCCCTTCCGGCAGCCTTATATACGGCGGAATCCACCCCATCACCCACGGCAACCTCCGGGTTCGCCGTGTTCACTATGGCATCCGCTTTTACTTTTGTAATGTCGTTTCGTATGATATGAAATGGCATGGTCTTCTCCTGTTATATTTCTCTGCGTTCAATTTCATTCATATTATTTCCCTCCCAAAGCGTCTCTTATCGTCTTCACCAGATCCAGATCCGCGGGAAGCCATTTTACCGAATCCAGTTCATCCTTTGTCAGCCATTTCGCAGCCTCTGCCTCCTTCAAAAGCAGTTCGCCGCTAACGACCTCAGCCCAGAAGCAGTCCATCGAAAGATGAAATGCCGGATAATCATACTCCACGGTATCTATAAGTTCTCCTACACTTATCTTTGCCGTAAGTTCTTCGCGTATCTCCCTTTCAAGCGCCTGCTCGGGCGTTTCTCCCGGCTCCATCTTGCCGCCCGGAAATTCCCACCAGTCCTTGAACTCACCATATCCCCGTTCGGTGGCAAATATCTTTGTTTCTCCGTTTATGTGTCTGCATATGACGGCGGCTACCACCCTGACATACTTAAGCGGATTTCCGTCTTTGTCGAATATTACCTTTCTGCCCTCCGTTATGCCTCTTTCGGAGAGTACCCGCTCCGGCACTTCAACGCTCATTTTCTCCGAAGTATCATCGTTCACAAGCAGCAGGCAGGCCATTGGCTCCGGTCTGAAGGTCTCTTCGCATCCGTAATCGGCCTCCGTAATGCTCTTAACGCTGTATATATCCATTTTAATACTCCTTACGATTTTTCGCCGCAATCTCCTTTTTGCATGTTTTCAATGATATCTTCAAGGATATCGACCGCGCTCTCCACCATCTTAGGGCAGAGTTCCCTGAAAAGCCCGTTTGCCCTTGCATATTGCCTGCCCTCGGGCGTCGCAATGTCACACCCGAGCAATTCATTGCAGATGCAGCTTCCGTTTGCCTGCTTAAACCTGTCCATCATCAGATCGTTGAGCATATCGGTCCTTTCGCGTTCTTCATCATTTCCGATATGTTCTTCCCCGAACAGCAGGCCCAACACCATCAATGCCCCTGTGCACGCCCCGCATACATTTCCTTTGCGCATGCCGCTTCCAAAGCACGATCCGAGCTTAAATGCCGTCTTTTCGTCTATCCCGCACTTATCCGCAAAAGCGGCCAGCACAGATTGGGAACAATGCAGGTGCTTTCCGAAATATTCAACAGCTTTCTCTTTTCTGTTCATACTTCCCCCTTCGTTGCCGGGCGGGCCGGAATATATGATCCGGCCCGGCTCGAAAAGTTGAACCACCCGGTGGTTCAAATTATTACTCTGCCAACTCCGATGTGCAGTGAGGGCACCTCGTGGCATCGATTGCAATCTCGGACTTGCAGTAAGGGCAGATCTTTTTGGTGGGTTTCTTCTCTTCCGCGTCTGTTTCCTTCTTCCTGGTCAGAGTGCGTACCTTGTTGATCTCCTTGACAATGATGAAAACAACGAATGCCATGATCACAAAGTCGATGATACCGCTTATGAATGCGCCGTATCTTATGCAGGCCGCGCCGGCTTCCTCCGCTTCGGCAAGCGTCTCATATTTGTTTCCGTCCAGCGCAACGAACAGCTGGCTGAAATCGATCCTTCCGGTAAAGATACCGAGTAAAGGCATAATGATGTCGTTAACGAGTGATGAAACGATCTTGTTGAATGCCGCGCCGATTATCATGCCGACAGCAAGATCGATCATATTTCCTTTCAGCGCAAATTGCTTGAATTCCTTGAGTAACTTTTTCATAACGATCCTCCTATTATTCTATTCACTTTCCGGCAGGCAATGCATATGCGTGGTGCCCAGTACCCTGAAGCCTTCCGCCGCAGTGCAGAACCTTCTGAGTCCAAACTCTCGCGCACGTAGCGTCAGGTACAGCTTAACCGATGCGGATGCGCCGTTTTCGGGCGGATACTGGCTCGGAAAGCACGTAAAGAGTGCTTCGATCTGCTTTTTGAAATATCCGCTTGTTTTTACATATCTGTTGGGCCTCGCGGTCATATAAAAAGCGATTGCCTTTACGGGTGCCGCTTCCGCTCCGTATCCTTCCATTATCTTTGCAAAGGGTGCGAAAAAAGCAAGTTGTTTTGCGGCTCTGCCCACATTCAGGTGATCCCTGTGACATTCGCTCTTCACATCGGGATCCGGCGCAAATATGACATCAGGCTTAAAATCGCCCATCGCACGTGCCATGCCGTTAAGCAGTTCTTCTTCAGTATACCTGCCTCCGTCACTCAAGTCAAGGAAGCGCACATCCTTAACTCCGAGCAGCTCTGCGGACGCCCGTGCCTCTTTCTTTCTGAGTTCCGCAAGCTCGTCGCCGCTGATGCCCTTTGGTGCAAATTCATCTCCGAACCGGCCGTCCGTGCATATGAGGAAGCATATTTCCTTACCCTGAGCGGCGAGTTTTGCCGCAGTCGCTCCGGCACCGACCTCTATATCATCCGGATGCGGCCCGATAAACAGAAACCTGTCGTATTTTTCGATATGCGGCAAAGGTGCCGCAAGTCTGATAATCGCTTTAAGCATTTTCATGATTACCCCCGTTTTTGTCCTTCTCCCATATGCTCTTTCTTATCTCATAACTCAGTTTCCAGAAGCCTTGTCATATGCGATCTGTCTGAACAGATTGTACAAGCCGCTCTTTATCGCATTGTTGTCATGATCCGCGCCGTTTATCTCATACCAGATGTGATCCGTGCCGTTCTTTGTCAGCAGCTCATGATATGATTCGGGATACTTTCCGACCACGGAATCTCTGGTGCCGCAGCATAAAATGAATACATTGGGCACAGTCGCGCCTTCTTTAAATCTGACTTCACTTTCTTCAAGCTGTCCCGTATGCGACATAAACTTGTCCTTTGTCGCAACTATGCCGGGAGCCGCCGATATGGCGCATACATAGCCGAAGAGTTCCGGACGGCTGATCGTTATGAATATCGTCTCGCGGCCGCCCATTGAGAAGCCCGCAAGATAAGTGTTCTCTCTTCCCGTGAGTACCGAATATTCCTTCTCGATATGAGGCATAAGATCATTCACAAGATCATATATGAAGTTGTCGTAAGGAAGCACGGACTCTGCGTCAAAGCCGGGCTGCATTGCGGGATCCGTAGCCGCATACATATTCGGGCAGACGATTATCGTCTCCTCGATCAGTCCGTCAGCAGCCATATTTCCGACGATCTCCTTTATCTTATTGCTTGAATCGCCCGAAAAAGAATACTCATTTCCGAATATGCCGTGCAGAAGGTAGAGCACGGGATATTTCTTCTCCTCACTGTAGTCGGCCGGAAGCAGAATGTTATAGCCTCTCTCCATGCCGCAGGTCTCGGAATGGTAAACCGCATGCTTAAACTCCCCGTATCTGACATTTCCGCGTGTTGCGGTGACGCTTAAAGGACAGCGTTCTATGATCTCGTCAGTCAAAGGCTCTTTTTCCTCAACCGCTTCACTCGTTCCCGCAGGCGTCGGAGTCGGCGTCGGCTCCTCTTCTTTGTCTGTTATGCCGGAAGCAAAAGAAACTTTGTCCTCCGGATCTATCTGATACTCGGAAAACTTTTCCGTTTCCTTTTCTTCCACTTTCATTTCCTCCCGCTTCTTTTCACCGCAGCCACATAATAAAACGGCGATCGTCAACATCGCCAATATGCCTGCCGCTTTCTTTGATCTTTTCTTTAATGTCACCGGTATCCCCTCCGCAGCCTTATTATGCCGGAGGGACGGTTTGTAGCAACTTCTGTCGCGAACCGTCCCTCCGTTTTGTTTTATATCATATTATATCATTGACTTTTCCCAGCAATCGGGAGCCTTAAGACCGAAGATCGTCGCAACTGTAGGAGCAACGTTCGCAAGTCCGTAATTACCTTCTTTTATAACAAATGTGTTCTTCTTATCATAAATGATGAAAGGAACGGGATTGAGTGAATGTGCGGTACGAACCTGAAGCTCACCCTTCTTGTTCTTTTCAAGCATTTCATCCGCATTACCGTGATCTGCGGTAACGAGAAGTGTCACATTGTATTCATCGCAGACCTTGATGAGTCTTGCAAGTCCGAGGTCTACAGACTCAACACCTGTAATGGTTGCATCGTAGTTTCCCGTATGTCCGACCATATCGCCGTTGGGGAAGTTGCATCTGATAAAGTCATACTTCTCGGATTTGATCGCCTCGATAACATCATCGGTGATCTCAGCCGACTTCATCCAGGGTCTCTCATCGAAGGAAACCTTATCCGAAGGGATCTCCTTAAATGTCTCAAGCTCCTCGCTGAACTTTGCGCTTCTGTTTCCGTTCCAGAAATATGTAACGTGTCCGTATTTCTGAGTCTCAGAAACCGCATACTGGCTCATGCCCGCATTTACAAGGAGTTCGGAAAGAGTGTTTCTGATCTCGGGAGGATTTACCAGATAATGTCTCGGGATATGAAGGTCTCCGTCGTACTCGAGCATTCCGGCATAGAAGCAGTTTACCTTGGGTCCTCTGTTGAAGTAATTGAACTCTTCATAATCGAACGCCATAGAGATCTCAAGCGCACGGTCTCCGCGGAAGTTGTAAAGGATAACGCTGTCGTCGTCTGTGATCTTTCCTACGGGCTGTCCGTCCTTAGCGATAACAAAAGCGGGAAGATCCTGATCGATGACATTGAGTTCGTTTCTGTATGTTTCGATCGCTTCCGAAGGACTTGCGAACATACGTCCCTCGCCCTTAACATGTGTCTTCCAGCCGAGTTCCACCATGCCCCAGTCTGCCTGGTAACGATCCATGGTAACCTTCATTCTTCCGCCGCCGGAAGCGATCAGGCCGCGGAATCCGTCGGAATTGAGTTCGGCAAGGCATTTCTCAAGCTGCTCAACATATATAAGAGCGCTTGTTGCGGGAACATCACGTCCGTCAAGGAGAATATGCACGCGTACTTCCTTAACGCCCTCTTCCTTTGCCTTTTTCAGCATGCTGATAAGGTGGGAAATGTTGGAATGAACATTTCCGTCGGAAAGAAGCCCGAGAAAATGAAGTACGGAGTTTTTGCTCTTTACGTTGTTTAATGCTTCCTTCCAGGATTCGGAGGAGAACATCTTTCCGTTTTCGATAGACTCGTTAACGAGCTTCGCACCCTGGGAATATATCTGACCGCAGCCGAGCGCATTGTGTCCAACCTCGGAGTTACCCATATCATCATCCGAAGGAAGTCCCACTGCCGAGCCGTGAGCCTTAAGTCTTGTATTGGGACAGGTCTTTAAGAGCTTGTCCAGTACCGGTGTGTTTGCAGCGGTTACTGCATCACCGAGGCCGGTCTTTGAAAAACCGACTCCGTCCATTACGACCAAAACTACCTGTTTTCTGTTTTTCATACAATCTTTCCTTTCTTTTTACGCATAAAAGGCAGCAATAAGTTTTTTGCTGCCCATAAGATCTGTACTTCGTTAATAATCTAACATAATTGTATCCCGCCGTCAAGAAAAAACGCTCTCTTATTCAAGCGCGTCAACACCGTCGCATTTCTCGATCCTGTCTATCGTTCCGTCCGCATTATACTTGAATTCCGCCACACAGACGCTGCGGTGGAACAGACTTCCTCCCGGAAGCTCGTCGGTATGATAAAAGAGATATGAATGTCCCTTGTAATCGCATATGCCGGGATGGTTTGTGAAGCAAGGGCCCTCTTCCATTATGATGCCCTTGTATTCCCAAGGTCCTGTGGGTCCTTTCGACATCGCATATCCGAAGTGCTCGTTTCTGTGCTCTCCCGCCGCAAAAGCCGCAAATACCATATAGTACCTGCCTTCCCTCTTGTAGAACCAGGGTCCTTCGCCATATGTGGTTCCGGTCGCATGGCTGCCTTTCCCGAAAGAAGCCTCCGTCATAGGTATCTTTACCACTCCGACCTTCTCGTCGATGGTCACCATATCCTCGTTTAAGAGCACATATCTGAGCTCGGGATTTCCGAAGTAGAGATATGCCTGTCCGTCATCGTCAATGTAAACCGTGGGATCGATATCGTTCCAGTCGCCCTCATCTACAAGCGGATGTCCGATATCCGTAAAAGGTCCTTCGGGCTTGTCCGAAACGCCCACGGCGATAGCCATTCCGCCGTTTGTCTTATGTACGGGGCAATAGAGATAGAATTTGCCGTTCCTTTCAATGCACTGCGGCGCCCATGCTCTGTCGTCCGCCCATTCTATGTCATCCAGTCCGAATATGCGGCCGTGATCCTTCCAGTTCACCATATCGGTCGTGGAATAGCAGCGCCAGTCACGCATGGTGTAGAAATTGTTGATGAGTTCGTCCTCGTCGTGAGTCGTGTAGAGATAGAGCGTTCCGTTATGCACCATAGGCGCGGGATCCGCTGTGTATATCGATGTGACGATGGGATTCTTTCCCCTGTTCTTTTCCATATTCTCCTCCTGCTATTCGGTCATATCTTCGGCCGTCATCCTTGAATCCCTGATCAAAAGCAAACCGTATGCGAAAAACGATGCGGCACCCGTAAGCGCAAAGTGGAACTTGTGAACGAGCGCTGGCGCCTCCCATATGCCGTTCTTCTCAAGCACATATATTGCAAGGCCCGCAAGGAACATAAGAACGAAAAGCTTGTTGTATATGAGCCTTCCGATATGCGCGCGTTCTTCGGTCGCTCGGCCCCATAATGCCCTGTCACGCATCATGCCGTAGATCACCGTGAAGACAAGGACCAGAATGATCCAGCCAACATCATATTCGCCCAAATAATTCAAAATGTCAAGTTTTCCCGTGAGTTCCGTTACGATCCATATGCCCGTGGCAAGAGAAGCCGCGGCGGAAAGCGTGGGTATGCCCGCGATCACGCATACGGCAAGCACGATATGCGGAACAGTCAGCCCCAATGTCAAGGCCGAATAGGCGATCAAAACAAGATCAAGGGCGCAGAAAAACGAAGTGAACACATCCATGATCTGAAAAACGGCCTGAAAGCCCACCGCAACGGGCAGCAAAATAAATAGCAGCCTCGAAGCGATCGCTCCGTCGGTGCCCATGCCCTTGTAGAGAAGCGGCAGCAAAATAAGGAGCGCAAGCCCATACCTTAAGCAGCCTGCCATATAAGCGCGGCTGTCGGCATCGAACCCGTGTCCGTCAGTCTTATCATTCATTATTATGTTTTGACTTTCCGTTCCTTCCATAGTGTTTTCCTTTCGAAAGCCCATATGATCAGCCTCATCATAAAAGCATATTTAGGCTAAATTATGTCATTTTTTGGAAAAACTTGAGCAAAAAAAGCATTCTTTGCTATCCAAATTATGTTATGCTTGCTATAATATAGAAACCAAATTTATAAGGAGAATTCTTATGAGATCCGCACTGAAGATCACGGCGGCTGTTTTTATGCTCTCAGCCGCAATATGCATACAGGGCTGTGGCAGGGAAGAATCCCCCGCTTCCGTTACGCCGCAGGTTTCCGAAACCGCGGCGCCGACCGCAACGCCAACCGAAACACCGGTTCCGGCAACACCCACACCGGAGCCCACAGCTACACCGGACTTAAAGCCCTACGAGATACCGAGGGAGATTGACGAAAGCACCTATCTTTACATAAACGACAAGCTTTCGGGCACAAGCTCTCTGACACTTGATGTTACGAAGATGTCCGGTTACAGAGAGGGTGCCGTTTATCAGGTTACGTTGCTGTTTGCCGACGGAACCGCGGAAGAGACCGATGTGACCGAAAAAAACGGACAAATAGTATTCGAGACAAAAGGCGCCGTAAAGGCAGAAGTATCTCCCATCTTCCGCTTTGTTTTCGGAAAACTGCAGAACGAGCCCGATCCGTCAAACATCAATGTTCTTGCGAAAGAAGCCTACGGACCCGACAATTGGTACGGATTTTACGGCACGGTCGAAAACCTCAAGGGCGGAGTTCACCTCAAAGGAACCGACGTCTGCTTCATAGCAGCCGTTCCCGACGGTTTTTATGATATACTGCTCACAAAGTACGGCACCGCGCGCTCACTTGTATGCGTGAACGGCGAAGTTCTCGGCTGCAATGTCGGCATACCCGGAGCCGGAGGAAGAAAGGGCACAACGCCCATCACATACTATATGGAGGACGCTCTTGTCACCGGCGGCAATGTAAGGATCAGCCTCGGAGAGAAGGACTATGATCTTGCTGCGCTTGAGATCCGCCGTTCTTCAACACTTGTCGAGAGGAAAACACATCTCTATCTCGCGGGCGACTCCACATGCTCGGCATATTTCCCGATCGAGAGTTCGGAGCCTTTAGCCGGAACCTTCCAGACAGGCTGGGGTCAGGTGCTCAACCAGTTCCTCGGCACCGATATCGCAATAACCGACCTCGGGTCCGGCGGCACCTGCGCAAAGACCTGGTATGACATTGCCTTCAGCGGTGTTATGTACCATGCGCAGCCCGGCGACTACTTTATCATTATGCACGGCATAAACGACCAGTCATACAGTAACGTCGAAGAAATGACTTCTTACCTTTCGGATATGATCGACCGCTGCCGCGAAAAGGAGATCATACCCATACTCTGCACTCCGATGCAGACCGCAAAATTCTGGAGAGACGACAAAGGAAAGGATCTCGCGGAATTCGAGGCCCCGCTCGGAGGCGGAAAAGCCGCATATATGAACGCGATCAGAAAACTGGCTGCGGATAAGAACGTCTTTCTGATCGATGTTGCCGACATAACAAGCAATCAGTACGGCATTCTCGGCAGAAACTATGTTGCCCACAATTATCACCTCTACAAGGCAGCCGCAAAGGTCGAGGAGGACACTCTCCACCTTTCATATGCGGGTGCGAAGAACGTGGCTTCGATCATTGCGACCGAGCTGTACAGGCTGCAGGAGTCAGGGAAGACGGACGGCACCGGAAAGAAGGTCACGGG
>JAEEGL013010549.1_pt1 | contig 11846 bp, 6 predicted proteins | sample 9134231 | NCBI WGS metagenome assembly JAEEGL01 (sample SAMN16246548, study PRJNA631951) | gut metagenome | biome: gut microbiome; feature: rumen; material: fiber-attached | host: Bos | place: Iran: Karaj | collected 2018-10 | reverse complement strand
AAATTTAGTATTAGATTCAAAAGGTTATGTAAGAATAACGGATTTTGGTATAGCTAAAATAAATGAAGAAGATAATTCAAGAGAAACAAGTGGTACTCCTGGTTACATGTCACCTGAAGTTTTATTTATTCAAAATCATTCTTTTCCTTCTGATTTTTTTGCTTTAGGTATTATTGGTTTTGAATTTTGTTTAGGATATAGACCTTATTTAGGAAGAAATAGAAATGAAATTAAAGAACTTATTTTACATAAACAAGCTAAAATTAATCATTTTGATTTATATAATGATTGGAGTGATAATAGTATTAATTTTATTAATTGTTTACTTATTAGAAAACCTGAGAAAAGATTAGGATTTAAAAATGGGATTAAAGATTTAATGGAACATCCTTGGATGAAAGATGTTAATTGGGATTTGTTAAAAGAAAAAAAAATTAAAGCTCCTTTCATTCCTAATTTTGGAGAAGAAAATTTTGATAAGAATTATTGTGAAATGATTGAAAGAATTGGAAATGAGACTATGGAAAGATATAGAGAATATATGAGTGATGAAGTTTTTACTGAAATTTTTAAAGGGTATTTTTATTTTAATTATGTTCCTCAGGAAACTTTTTTTAAAAAAATTGTTTGTAATAAAATTAATAAGAAAAATTCTAAGAAATTTATTTATGAAAATAAATTTAGAAATGTTCTTTCTGCTAGTTCTATTAATGATAATAAAAATAAAGGTTTAAATTTAAAAAGTGAAAGGAATAATTATTTAGAAAGGAAAAAAATTCTAAAAAAAGGTTTTTATAAATATTTGAATAAATCTAATAGTGTTCAAGTTTTAACTTTCAGAAGTCAAGATAAAAGTACTATTAAAGAGATTAATAAAGAAAATGTAAAGGAGAAAGAAAATACTTTAAAAGAAAAAAGAAGATGTAATCATAATAGTGTTAGTTATAATAATATTCATAAAGTAAATAATATATTTGAAAATGGGAAATATAAAAAAAATAATAAAATTAGTAAATCAAAAGGTAAAAATTCTGAAAAAAGAAAATATTTAAAAATGAATAGTAAATCAAAAAAAGAATTTTTCCATAATGTATTGAGTAATAAAATAGAAAAAAGAAAAGATAAATTTCAAAATAATTTTAAAAGTCAAAATGATATAAATCATTTAGAAAGAAAATCTGAAATTCAAGAAATGTTAGAAAATGAATCTTTTCATTTTATTGATAATATGGAATTAAATGATAATATTAAAGATAATAATATTCAAGAAAAGTGTTCGTCTACTATAAATAGAACTCATCTCAAAAAAATAAGTTTAGATATTCCTCAAACAACTAGAATTCATCAAAAAAATTATAATAATAATTTAAATTATCCTATTTTTAAAAGTAAAATTATGTCTTGGTTAAATAAATCTAATTTAGGAAATAAAACTAAAGATAAAATTTCATTAAGTACAACAAATTTATTATCAAATGAAAATAAAGAGAATATTAGAAATAATAATTCACAAAAAAAAAATTTAATAAGTTCAAATAATATAAGATCAAAATATATAAAACCATTAAATAATAGTAATATTGGAAAAAAACATATAAGTAATAATTCATCTGGAATAATTAAAAATTCAATAAAAAATACTGATAATAGTTTAACTAAAAATTCAAATAAATTACAAAGAAATTATTCAACATGTTTTTCTCCTTTACAAAAAAATTTAAAAAATCAAAATATTAAAAGTAAAAAACTTTTAATTCCCAAATCGTTTAATAATTATAATACAAATAATAGTAATAATAATAATAGTAATCATATTAAAATGAATACATTTATTGAATATAAGAAAATACATTCAAATGGAAAAACCCAATTCTAATAAAAGAAGAGTTATTATTATAAAGAAAAAAAAAATGAAATTCTTTATAAATATCTACTATTTTTTTATAATAAATTATTATAAATAATAAATTAATTTTTTCACAAATTAGCTTCTTTAATTTTATCTTCAAGCTCTTTAATTTTTTGTTTCATATCAATTGCATCTTTTTCTCTTTTTTCTAATGTATTTTGATATTGAGAAATTAATATTTTATACTTATTCTTTTCTTTAATTTTTAATTTTTCTTGAGATTCTTTAAAATTTTCAATTTCTCTTTCTTTATAACTTAAAATATCATTTAAATAATTTTTTGAATTATCATTTAATTTTTCTTTTAATTTCTGAATTGCTTCATCAACTAAATTTTTTTCAGTAGAAAAATCTTTAATATTAGATAATTTAATATTTAAACTATCTCTAGGATTTCTACAAATTGATTTTTCTAATTGATTCAATTTTTCTTTTAATTCCTTATTTTCATTTTCTAATTTCTTAACAACATTTTCATTAGTATCATTACTATTAAAACTATGATTAGAATTATTAAGAGTATTAGCTTTTATTAATTTTTTTAATTTAATATCTTTCTCATTTAATTCTTTAATCAATCTATCAACTTCTTTTTGATTAGGATCATCATTTTTATTTTTTAAAACTTCAATATCATTTTCTAACTTTTCATAATTTTTTAATAGAATATTATATTTAAGTTTCATATAACTATTATCTTTATTACTAACATTATTATCAGTATCAAGTCTTAATTTAGTATTAGGAAGAGGTGAAACATCTCTAAATTTATTTTTATTCCTTTCTCTATCTTCTTTTTCTCTATATTTCCCAACTTCTCTATTATGAGTCCTTTCAGATATAATATTTTCACTACTTTTTTTTCTATTCCTTTCAGTTTTACTATTATTCTCATTATTATTATTATTTTTTTTATTATCAGCAATAGGATTATAAGTTAAAGGATTATCTTTACTAACAACAAAAGGAACATAAGTCAAATTATCATCAGGTTTAATTAAACAATCAACAGCATTAGGAAAATATTTAGTAAAATAAGGATGCATTAACATTTCTCTTAAACTAATTCTAGAAGAAGGATCATATTTCAATATTTTACTAATTAAATTTTTAGCTTCTAAATTTATATCTCTAGGCCAATTAATTTTAACAGCATTAATATTCATTTTTAAAGTATCAATATCATTTCCAGCAAAAGGTACAGTTCCAGTACTTAATTCAAATAATAAAACACCAATACACCATATATCAACTTTTTCATCATGACCAGTTTCATTTATAATTTCAGGTGCTAAATAAATTGGAGTACCACAAACAGTATTTCTTTTTTCTTCTCCTTGAATATAATTACTCCAACCAAAATCAGTTAATTTTGCAATATTACCTTCTGCTAAAAGTACATTTTCAGGTTTAATGTCTCTGTGAATTATTGGAGGATTCATATTATGTAAAAAATATACTGCAGATATTACATCTTTCATTAATGAAGCTACTACTTGAGTTGATAATCTTTTTCTTCTATCTTTTGGTATTAATTGATATATATTTCCTTTTGATATGTATTCCATTATTAAATAACAATAATTATCATCTTCGAAATTACCAAATAATTTTACTACATTTGGATGATGGATTTTATACATTATTTCCATTTCTCTGTGAAAATAAGTTTTTTGTTCTATGTTTGTTTGGTTTCTTTTGTCTATTACTTTTATTGCGTAATTTGCTTTTGTTATTTTATGAGTTACTAGGAATACTTGACCAAAGGACCCTGCTTCTAACTTTTTTTTTATTTCGAAATCTGATATTTTTGGCTCTGGTTCTAAACATTTTAAGACTGATTCTGGGATTGAAAAGAAACGGTTTTTTACATTGTTTAATATTGGGGTTGACATATTTTAATATTTTTTTTTAATTGAATGTTATTTTTTTTTGAATAGATAAAAAAATTATATTTATTATTTTTATTAAAAAATAATATTCATTTTTCATAAATTTTGTAATCAATTAATTTTCTAATAAATATATATTTAATAAATAGCTTTATTGTGATTTTATTTACATAAAATTAACAATATTTTTAATTGTTAATGTAATTAATATATTAATAATTGTAATTGATATCTTTATAATTTTGAAAAATATTATTTTCATTATAATAAATTAAAATTAATTTTTCTATTTTTTTTTTCAATTTTTTTAATGAAACTTTTATTTTATAATTATATTATGGAAAGGAATTTTTTTCTCTTTTAATAATATAAATAAAATCTTAAATAAATGTTTCAAAAGTATAGAAATATTATTATTTCATATTTTTTTTATATTTTCAGAGAGTAAATAAGGTTGCTAAAATAAATATTTAATAATTATGAGAGAATTTAGAAATTTATAAAAGAATAAAAAAATAATAATAATTTAATATTTTAAGGAAAATATTTTACTAAATTTATAAATATTATATCTAAATGTTTAATCTTTTTTAAATTTATATATATCTTAGAAATATAAAAAAGTATTAAAAATAATATAATATCATTAACATTTATTAGAATTAAATAAATATAATTATTGTTTATATTTATTCCTTCATTTAATGAAAAATATTATTTAATTATATAAATAAACAAAATGAAACACTTTGTTTCTTGGATTTTAATTAAAAAACCAACTGATTTATTAAATGGAAATATAATTCAAAAAAAATCATCATCTCCAATGTTTTTAAAAAGTTATTATAATAAGATTTTCAAATCAAAAGAACAAATTCCATTTTTTCTAAAATTAAAAAACAATAAAAAAATTGTTAAATCAAATAATTATACATTAGGTGATATAACAATTTTAAATAAACATCATAGAAATTTTTCAAATGATTTTATTATAATGCCTCCATTAAATATGGAAAATAAAAATAATAATAATACTATTAAAACAATGAGAACAAATAGAATATTTCAATCATCAAAAAAAGAAAATAATAATCACAATCACAAAATAAAAATTAATAAAAGAAATAGCTTTAATGATTTACTTTCTTTAAAAAATCTAAAAAAACAAATGGTAGAAAAATTAATATTTAAAAAAGGAGAAAATGATAGTAATGGAAATAATTTGTATGAAGATGATAAAGATGATAGTAAAATTCAAAAGATTTATATAGAAAATAATTGTACAATTCTTAAAGAGAGTTTAACAAAACCTTATGTAAAAAATAAAAAAAATAAAATTAAAGAGAATAATATTAATGAAGATAATAATTATGGAAAAAAAATTCAAAATATTAATTTTAGAAAAGTTAAAATTCCTTTAATCTATTCTAAAAAAAAGATAATAGAAAGAATAAAAAAAGAAAAATATAAAAACTTTGTTAATATAAATAATAAGAGTATGAAAAATATGAAAAATAATACCTTGAATATTTTTTATAATGATATACAAAATTTAGCCAAAGAAATAAATCAAATAAATAATAAAATTTTTAATGTATATGTTGAAGGTAAAAATATTTTTAATTCATAATTATAAAAAAAATTATTGAATAATATAAATTTTTCCAAATCAATTAAAATATAAATAATTATTTAAATTAAAGTAATAGAAAAAAAAAATAATTTAAAAGAATTCTTTATTATATTTTGTTTATTTGAAACTTTTATTTTAAATGAAAACTTTATTTATTTTTTAATTTATTTTCAATTTTCAAATATATTATTTTTTTAATATTAATTATCATATATACTTAATTATGCTTAAAATCAAGGAAATAATAATACATTATATCTTAAATATCTTCTATTCAATAAATGTTTTGATTATTTCTTTTTTTTTAAAATAAAAATAAATTATGTTTTTATATCTGAAAAAAAATCTTTATAAATTTTAATCAATAAATTTACAAATTTGAATTCGAATTAATTAAGTTAAATATGGTAGATTCAAAGGATTTAAAAAATTATATATCCTCCAAAAATTCAATAATACCTTTAAATTCTAATCAAAATATTTATGGAATCTTAGGAAATAAATATATTTTAATAAATAAAATAGGAAAAGGATTATCAAGTAGAGTATATAGTGGAAAAAAAATAGAAAATTCTTCAACTTCAAAAAAAATACCTTTTGCATTTAAAATTTGCAAAAAAAAATATGACCAAAAGATGTTTATTGAAGAAGGACATATATTTAAAAAATTACCAATATCAACAAATATAATAAAATACATAGATTCAGGTAAAGAAATTTTAGTAAAGAAAAAAAATCAAAAATCAACACAAGTACTTTATCACATTTTTGAATATATAGATCATGGAATATTATATAATTATATTGACATAGAGAAAAATTTAAAAGGTTTTGGTGAAATAATAGGAAGAATAATATTTAAACAAATATTAAATGCTGTAGAAATTTGTCATAAAAATGGAGTAGCACATCAAGATATTAAATTAGAAAATATAATAGTTTCTTCAAATTATAATTTTAAATTAATAGATTTTGGTTTTTCAATTGATATTTTTCAAAATAATCATGAATTAAGATTTAGTAAATATGGAACTTCTGGTTATTTTCCCCCTGAAATTTATTTAAATAAAGATATTGATCCAATTAAATCTGATATTTTTGCTTTAGGAGTTACATTATTTATTATAATTTGTGGCTATAAACCCTTTAATTCTGCTAAAAGAACTGATAATTATTATAAAAAAATATATAGAAAAAATTATGATTCTTATTGGAATGAATTACCTTTTAATACAAATGATTTAAGTAAAAGTTTTAAAGATATGATTATTAAATTCTTTAATGCTAATATATATGAGAGAATTAAAAGTATTGAAGAAATTAAAAATGAAAAATGGATGCAAGAATGTAAAATGGATTTTGAAAAAGAAAGAGAATTATTAAAAATTGAAATGGAAAAAAGAAAAAAAAAATTGGATGATATAAATGAAAAAATTATACATAATAATTGTAATGATAATACTGCATAATATGTATTTTAGTTTATATACTTTTTTTGATTTTTGTTTTTGGTTTTTTGAAAATATTTAAATAAAAATTATAATTTATTTATAACAAATAAATTTTAAATTTATATTAAAAACAATTTAAAAAAAATTATTTTTTATTTTTATATTTCCCATTCTTCATTATTAAAGATTTTGAAAATTTTATTTTTGTGTTAATATTATTTTTTGAAACTGGAGAAATTTGATTTTTATTAGAGAAAAATATTAAACTTTTTCTTCTACTTTCTCTGAAATTTTCTATATTTTGTTTACCTGTAATTTTTCTTTTTCTTTTCATTGGAGATAATTGAGAAGAAGTTGATTCAGTATAATTCATTGTATTTCTGTGTTTAATTGAATGAAAACTATATATTTCATTTATTAATTTTTGTCTTTCTTTATTTATTTTCTTTTCTTCTAATTCAGCTTTTTTTTGTTCTAATAATACTTTCATTTGATTATTATAATTTTCTTTCCATGCACGTAAAATATTATTTTTTATTTTATTACTTAATATTGGAATTTTACTTACTGGATCAACATAATTTAAAGTCCTTAAAATTAATTTTAATTTATTTTTTAAATCTTTATTTTTTTCCTTAATTATATTTGATTTAAAAAAAGCATAACTATTATAATCTAAAGGTTCATCTTCATCTATATTATAACATATTTCTATCTGTCTTTCTATATCATTTAATTTTAAATATGACATTATTTGATTTTCATATTCAAAAATTGCCTTTTCTTTTTCAATAATATCAGTCTCATCTTCAAATGAAATATTATCTTGGGATGATTGAAATAAATTTATATTATTATTGTTTTTTGAAAAATCTCTTATTTGATTATCTATACAAAGATCTAAAATTAAATTATTATTTATTTCTTCATTTTGTAAAGTTAGTAAATCTATTTTATTCTTTTTGTTATTTTTAAATTTAAATGGTGCTAAAGAATTTATTATTATATCCCTTGTTTTATCAAAAAAATCAAAATCTGAAAAAATATTTGTATTAAATTTTTCATTAAAAAACATTCTTTTTCTTAATTCCTTTTCGGTATTTTCTATATCATATTGATAATCATTTTCAAATTCATTTTCTACATTTAAAAATGAATTTACAATTTGAAATTCTTTTTCTTCAAAACATCCAGAATTAAATTGTTCTTGTATATTTAGTTCAGATTGAGTTGAATATAAATCTTTATTTTCATTTTTATTTAAATTATTATTATTTTCAATATTAAATTTTTTAAATTCGGAAACTTTAGAAAAATCCTTTAATTTTTCATTTTCAGGAAAAATCTCTAATTTTGGTTTTACCGTTAATTGGGAAGTTGAATTTCTATTTTCAATTCCAATTTTGACAAAATTCATTAGATTAAATTTAAATCAAAAAATATTATATTAAAATAAAAATAATAATTGATATATAAAAATAAAAAAATACTTTATATATTCGTTTTTTCAAAACTATTATCATTTAGAATTGTATCTAAAAGCTTTAATTTTTCTTTCTATATTTTGTTTAAATTAGTATTGGCTTAAGATTCAATTAATCATTTTTATAAGAAAAATTTTCTTTTTTCTGTGGGTATTTTTTGTTAATAAATAATTTTTTATTTAATTTATAAAATAATATTTAAAAAAATTTTTATTTATTAATAATATTTTATTTTTTCCGTTTCCTTTTGATAATTCATTCTTTCTTGTTTTAATACTCTTCAATCTTCTATTTTATTTAAATATTCTCTAAAAATAAATTAAAAACATATTAATAAAAATTATCAAAAATTAAAGCAATTTAAAACCTTAATTTAAATATTTTTTATAAAGATAATTTTATAATTAAATTATTTCAAGATTTATATGATTAAATAAAAAATCATAAAATAAACACCAGTCCTATCAATTTGATGATCAATTATTTTATTATATATTATATTATTTAAAGAATATTATGAACTTTTCCTTATATGATTATTTAAAATAAATAATTGATTTATTTTGAATTTTTTTAGTTGAGTTTAATTACAAACTTTTTAAATTGAAATAATTCATTAAATATAATTTTTTATTTAAATTTTATTCAGACTATAAGAAATTATTTTTATAAGATATATTTTCTTTATAAATTATCAAAATTCCTATTAAAAACTATGTTAAATTAATTTAGATATATTATAATTTTAATAATTATAAAAAATATATATTGATTAAAAATTATTATTTTATTCCCATTTAATTTCCTTTTCTCTATCTAATTCAGTAAATTCATTACCTTCTGCAACACTACCTTTTTCCCTAAAAGCAGTATTAGTATTATCTTTATGATTAATAGTAAATAAAATTTCATTTTTTTTCTTTTTACTTTCTTTTATTGTGCCAGTATGAACTTCTTCAATTTTATCTTTACATAATTTTTGAAGAAAAAAAGGGATTTTTAATAAATTATATTTATCATTTAAAACAACATAAAAATACCCAATTATAAATCCAATAATAGGTCTTATTAAATCAGGAATTTCTATATAACCACCACTAATAATATTAACTAACATTAAAGCAAAAGGAAAATATTTATTTTTTACAGGAAAAAAATATATCATTACTCTTTTATTAGGTTCTCTATATGATGATATAGCAAAAATTGCAAAAATTAATTGATGAACTAAACTTCTACTTTCTTTTATTCCTAAAGTAAAATATATTAAAAAACTTGATAAAATAATAAAAGTTGATAAATAAAATAATAACATTATAAAAGAAGAATATTTTCTATTTGTTCTTGCATTAATTTCTAAATCACTTAAACTTTTATATAAAGAAATTAATTGGAAAATAAATCCAATTCCTAATTTTAATGATGGGGCTATTAAAAAATTTGTAAATAATCTCCAAATTTGAAATTTATATATGATTAATTTAATACTAAATGCAAAATACCAAAAAGTTGGAATGAAAGGAAATAAAGAAATTAAAACTGATGTTACTAACATCATTGCCATATAATAATTTGTGAATGATGGATTAGACATAATAAAATATTTTAAATTTTAATTATTATCTTTATTTGTATTGTTTATTTATAAATAAAAAATAAATTAAAAAGTATTAATTATTATTTATTTGAGAAAATAAATGATAATAATCTCTTTTCCTTTTTGAATCATTTATATTTTTTTCATTAAATTTATAATCTTGCATTTTTTTTGTTTTCATTGCTAAAATTTCATCATCATCTATTAATGATTGTTCTAATAAATTCTTATTTCTATTTTTATTTGAATGATTTATTGATTTATTTCTAATATTTGATATTAATGAAAATCTATTTTCAAAATTATCTTTTTTATTTTTTGTTTTACTTCCATTTTTTGATGATTTACTTGATTTGGATTTTGAATTAAAATTCAATTTTCTTAAATCTTTTTTTTTTGATGATGAAATAATTTCATCTATATAAAATTTACCATTTATTATATTTCTAATTTTACTTTTTGTACATTGTGTATTATTATTTTGTTGAGTATTAAATTTTCTTTGATATTCTTCTCTTGTTTTTGAACATTGTTTAAAAAATCTTTGAATTAAAGATGCTCTATTATTTTTTATTTTTCTATAATTATTATTTGGATCTGAATAAGATAAAGTTCTTGAAAATGATAATTTTTTATTTATTCCTCCATTAACTATTATTCTTGATTTACTATCATTGTTTATTTTTTCAATTATTGAATCATTATCTTTTTTCTTTTTAGAATTAGTATTTTCATTTTGTTTTATTTCTTTTTCATCTGTTTCTATGTTTTTTATATAAACTATCATTTCACTTTTTATGTTATTTTCAATAAAACATTTTATTAATATTTCTTTTATAAAACTTATACAAGGGATTTTAAATAAATAATCATAAAAAAAATTATATTGTTCTTTTAAATAAAGATAATTAATACATTTTGAATATATTTTTTGTAAATTATTTTCATTTTTTTTTGTGTATAATATCCAACTTAAAATAACAACTTTGAATTTGAATAAATTAATTTCATTAATATCATCTGTTTGTTTTAGAATTTCTATAATAAAAATATATTTTTCATATAAATATTCATTGAAATCTTTCATTTCTTTATTTAATAAATTATTTTGACAAATTTCATAAAGAAAAGTTAATTTAACAGTTAAAATATTTCTAACAATTTCATTCTCAAATTTTTTAATAGAATATGAAAAAATATTATCATTATCCAAATTCAAAATAAAAGAAAAAATCTTATCTAATTCATTCTTTGCAGTAAATAAATTAAATTTAACATTTTTCAACTTTTTAAAATGCTGTGATAAAGACATTTTTTTAAATTTAAAATTTAAATTTTAAAAACAAAATCAAAAAATATAAAAAAAAAATTTAATTTAAAAATGTTATATATATTGATATATATTAATGAAACAAAACTTTATTAAAGCAATTTATAAAATAAATAAAAAGTTCCTTAATAACAAAAAAAAAAAAATCAAAAAATTCAAAAAAAAAAAAAAAATATAAAATAAATTTTTCCAAAAATAAACAATTAAATTAAATCAAAAAAAAAAACAAAACAAAACAAAAAAATCAAAAATAAAACAAAATAAAAAACAAAAATAACAACAAATAAAAAAAATTCATCCAAAAAAAAATTATTTTTTAAGGAAAAGATTTCTTAGTCATAATTTCATAAAACTCATCAAAAGTAAGTTCAGTACCATTAGCAGAAGCTCTTTCAAGCATATCTTTCAATTCTTCAGCACTCATATTTTCTCCTAATTCCTGAGCAATTTTTTTAAGTGAACTTAAAGTAATAGTATCAGAATTAGGATCATCACTAAACAATTCAAACATTCTATGAATACCTTCTTTACTTTCTTTATCTCCTAATTT
>JAEEGL012952074.1_pt1 | contig 11846 bp, 8 predicted proteins | sample 9134231 | NCBI WGS metagenome assembly JAEEGL01 (sample SAMN16246548, study PRJNA631951) | gut metagenome | biome: gut microbiome; feature: rumen; material: fiber-attached | host: Bos | place: Iran: Karaj | collected 2018-10 | reverse complement strand
GAGGCGGATGAAACACGACTATGATTTAGCGCGGAGGTAGAAGATTATGCGTACAAGAATCACACTTGCATGCACAGAGTGCAAGCAGAGAAATTATGATACAACAAAGGATAAGAAGACTCATCCCGATCGTATGGAGACCAAGAAGTACTGCAGATTCTGCAAGGCTCATACATTACATAAGGAAACAAAGTAATCTTTTATCACATATTTGGGGAGAATTATCATGGCAGATACAGAAGTATTAAAATCAAACGATAAGAACTCCGCAGGTAATAACAAGGATAATAAGAACACCGGTAAAAAGCAGAGCTTTGTAAAAGGACTTAAAAAAGAGTACAAGAAAGTTACATGGCCCGATGGAAATGAGACAGTTAAGCAGACAACTGCTGTAATCGTTGTCTCACTGGTACTCGGACTCATCATCGCACTGATGGACACAGTCATTCAGTACGGTGTTAACTGGCTTACAACATTTTAAGGAGAATTTAAATGGCAGATTCAAAGACTGTTAAAGTAAAGCGTCTCGGTGATTTAACAAAAATCCTTGCCGGCCCTGAGGAAGATAAGGAACTCTTCACACCGACCAGGGGCGCTTCGGGCGATACACCTGCATATGAAGAGAATTATGATATCGGTCAGAGCGACAACAAGAGTGGACGCGGTATGGGATGGTATGTAGTACATACATACTCAGGATATGAGAAGAAGGTTAAGCTCAATATTGAGAAAGCCATAGAGAACCGTCACATTGAGGACAAGATTCTTGAGGTGCGCGTACCCATGCAGGATGTAATAGAGACAAAGGCAACAGGTAAGAAGACTGTTCAGAAGAAAGTCGTACCCGGATATGTCCTCATCCACATGGATGCAGATGATAATGACGCATGGTATGTAGTTCGTAACACAAGAGGTGTTACAGGATTCGTTGGACCGGGAAGCAAGCCCGTACCTCTCGATGAGGACGAGGTAACCCGCCTTGAATTCGAGCAGGCAGTTACATGCGACTTCGAAATCGGCGAGCAGGTTGTTGCCATCGATGAGAAGTGGAACGGTGCTGTCGGTGTTATCTCACGTATCGATGAGAACAAGCAGACAGTTACAATCAACGTCGAGATGTTCGGAAGAGAGACTCCTGTCGAGCTCAGCTTCCTGGATGTCAAGAAGATGGATTAATTTATATGGCGCTTACAGGATGCGTAGTCCTGTTGTTATATAGCGTGTGTGGAAGCAGCGTGCCGATTATGAGCGCCTGCGCCACTACCACATTTTTAAGGAGGAAGCCACAATGGCAAAGAAAGTAACAGGTTACATCAAATTACAGATTCCTGCTGGAAAGGCAACACCGGCACCCCCGGTTGGTCCTGCACTTGGTCAGCACGGAGTCAACATCGTTGAATTCACAAAGCAGTTCAACGCAAAGACAGCAGATCAGGGTGATCTCATCATCCCTGTTGTAATCACAGTTTATGCAGACAGAAGCTTTAGTTTCATTACTAAGACTCCCCCTGCACCCGTACTCATTAAGAAGGCATGCAACATCAAGTCCGGTTCAGGCGTACCTAACAAGACAAAGGTTGCTACAATCTCAAAGGATAAGCTTCGTGAGATTGCAGAGCTTAAAATGCCCGACCTTAATGCAGCATCTATCGAGGCAGCAATGTCAATGATAGCTGGTACATGCAGAAGCATGGGTGTCAAAGTAGAGGAATAGGAGGACGACGTAAATGAAACACGGAAAGAAATATAATGCTGCAGTAAAGCAGTTTGATCGCCAGGAATTCTACGAGCAGGCTGACGCTGTAGCAGCAGTTAAGAAGACTGCTACTGCAAAGTTTGATGAGACAGTTGAAGTTCATTTAAGAACAGGCTGTGACGGACGTCATGCTGAACAGCAGATCAGAGGAGCAGTTGTTCTCCCTCACGGAACTGGTAAGACAGTTAAGGTTCTTGTATTTGCAAAGGGCACAAAGCTTGATGAGGCTCAGGCAGCAGGAGCAGACTTTGTTGGAGGAGAGGAACTCATTCCCAAGATTCAGAATGAAGGATGGTTTGACTTTGACGTTGTAGTTGCAACACCTGACATGATGGGTGTCGTAGGTCGTCTCGGTAAGGTTCTCGGACCTAAGGGACTTATGCCTAACCCCAAGGCAGGTACAGTAACAATGGACGTTACAAAGGCAATCGCTGATATCAAAGCAGGTAAGATTGAGTACCGTCTCGACAAGAGCAACATCATTCACTGCCCTATCGGAAAGGCATCTTTCTCAGAGGAGCAGCTTAATGACAATCTTACAGCACTCATGGATGCAATCATGAAGGCTAAGCCCAGCTCACTTAAAGGTCAGTACATCAAGAGCATGACTCTTGCTACTACAATGGGCCCCGGCGTTCGTTGCAACGTTACAAAGTACTAATTTAAGGTGATTTGATAAAATTATCTTGACAATACTTTGAACAATTGATATTCTACATGAGGTTAAAAAACCATGCCGAAGACAGCAGGCGCGAGAGCGTAAATTTTATTTATAAAATGCCTGCCGAGGAAAAGTGATTTATCAGATCTTAATTTTCCCTTCGGATGTTATGTCCGAAGGGTTTTTTGATAAAACTCCTTTTCGGCAAGAAAAATATAAGGAGGAAACAAAATTGGCAAGCACAGTTATCGTGGAAAGCAAAGCTAAGGTAGTTGATGAGATTTCAGAAGCTATTAAGGATGCCGCTTCAGTAGTACTTGTTGATCACCGCGGACTTACGGTTGCAGAGGACACAGTTCTTCGTAAATCACTTCGTGAGGCTGGTGTTACTTACAAAGTATACAAGAACACAATGATGAAGCGTGCATTTGAAGGTACAGATTTCGCTCAGCTCGATCAGTATCTTGACGGACCTTCAGCAATCGCTATCTCTAAGACAGATGCAACAGCACCTGCAAGAGTTATCTGCGAGTTCGCAAAGAAGGCACCTGCACTTGAGGTTAAGGCCGGTGTGGTTGATGGTCAGGCTATGGATGCCAAGGGAGTAGCTCAGATCGCTGAGATCCCTTCAAGAGAAGTACTTCTTTCAAGACTTCTTGGTTCATGGCAGTCACCTGTCACAAACTTCGCTCGCGTTATCAAGCAGATCGCAGAGAAGAAAGAAGCTTAATTATAATTTTAAGCAGACAAAAGTATTATCATTTCAATTAAAAATTACGGAGGAATTAAAAGATGACAACACAGGAAATCATCGAGGCTATCAAGGGCCTTTCAGTATTAGAGTTAAACGACCTTGTTAAGGCATGTGAGGAAGAGTTCGGCGTATCTGCAGCAGCAGGCGTTGTAGTTGCAGCAGCAGGAGCTGGCGCAGCAGCAGCAGCTGAGGAGAAGGATGAGTTCGACGTAGAGCTTACAGAAGTAGGCGAGAAGAAGATGGACGTTATCAAGGTTGTTCGTGGAATCACAGGCCTTGGTCTTAAGGAGTCTAAAGAGCTCGTTGAGGGTGCTCCTAAGATGGTTAAGGAAGGCGCTTCTAAGGATGAGGCTAACGACATCAAAGCTAAGCTTGAGGAAGTTGGAGCAAAGGTTACACTTAAGTAATCAGTTTCTTAATATCATAAGATTACCGGGTAGGGAAGTGAATGCTTCCCTACTCGTTTTTTCTCAAAAAAATCTTTAAAATCAATAAATTTTCTCATTGACGTCAAAATCTGTTTGTGATATTATGGACAATGCACTATTGTGGTGTGTTGTGCTTTTTGTGTGCAATTTGTCAAAAAACACTGCATCGCATATGTCAAAAAATCAAATTTTTCAGAACGGGGTGTAAAGACAATATGGAAAAAAACAGAATTCGTCCTATTGTAAACGGAAAAAGCATGCGTATGAGCTATGCCCGTCAGCAGGAAGTTCTTGAGATGCCTAATCTTATCGAAGTTCAGAAGAACTCGTACAACTGGTTTCTTGAGAGTGGTCTTAAGGAGGCGTTTGACGACATTTCTCCTATTACAGATCACGGCGGTCATTTAAGACTCGAGTTTGTCGGCTTTGCGCTTGCCACCGACGAGATTAAGTACACTATCGAGGAGTGCAAGGAAAGAGACCTTACTTATGAAGCTCCTCTCAAGGTGAAGGTTCGTCTTTACAATCAGGATAAGGATGAGATCAAAGAGCATGAGATTTTCATGGGTAATTTCCCTCTTATGACTGAGACTGGCACCTTTGTTATCAACGGTGCTGAGCGAGTTATCGTCAGCCAGCTTGTCAGATCACCCGGTATCTATTTCGATATTACACACGACAAGACCGGTAAGAGACTCTTCTCTTCTCAGGTTATTCCTAACCGTGGAGCATGGCTTGAGTATGAGACAGATTCAAATGATGTAATGTATGTAAGCGTTGACAGACAGCGTAAGGTACCTATCACCGTACTTCTCCGTGCCATTGGACTTGGCAGTGACGAGGAGATTCTCGAGCACTTCGGTGAGGAACCCAAGATTATCAACAGCTTTATTAAGGACCCTTCAGCTACAAAGACATATGAAGGCGGTCTTGAAGCACTTTACAAGAAAGTACGTCCCGGCGAGCCTTTCTCAGTAGAGAGTGCAGAGTCATATGTGACATCTACATTCTTCGATCCCAAGAGATATGACCTTGCAAAGGTTGGACGTTATAAATTCAATAAGAAGCTTTCGCTTAAGAACCGTATCACAGGTCACGAGCTTGCAGAGGATGTACTCAATCCTTTCACAGGCGAGGTAATTGCATCAGCAGGTACTGTTGTGACTGCAGATATGGCTGACACCATCCAGAACTCTGCTGTTGAGAGCGTTATGATTCGCGCAGAGGAGAGAAACGTTAAGGTTATCTCAAACATGATGGTAGACATCACAGAGTGGCTTGATATCGATGCTGAGTCTATCGGTATCACAGAGCGCGTTTACTGGCCTGTACTCAAGAGAATTCTTCGTGACTGCCAGGACAAGCCTGAGACACTCCTTGATGTAATCAAGAGAAATGTTGCAGACCTTGTACCGAAGCACATCACAAAGTCAGACATGATTGCTTCAATTAACTATAATATTCACCTCGAGTACGGCATCGGAACAAAGGACGATATCGACCACCTCGGTAATCGTCGTATCCGTGCGGTAGGTGAACTTCTCCAGAACCAGTACCGTATAGGTCTTACACGTATGGAGAGAGTTGTAAGAGAGCGTATGACAACACATGATGCTCATGAGAATGATGAGATTTCTCCTTCAGCTCTTATCAACATTAAGCCTGTACAGGCAGCTATTAAGGAGTTCTTCGGATCTTCACAGCTGTCACAGTTCATGGATCAGAACAACCCTCTTGGTGAGCTTACTCACAAGAGACGTCTTTCAGCCCTCGGACCCGGTGGTCTTTCAAGAGACCGTGCAGGTTTCGAAGTTCGAGACGTACACTATACACACTACGGTCGTATGTGTCCTGTAGAGACACCCGAAGGACCTAACATCGGTCTTATCAACTCACTTGCATCATACGCACGTATCAATGAGTACGGATTCGTAGAGGCTCCTTACAGAAAGATTGACAAGTCAGGTGCAGAACCCCGCGTTACAGACGAGGTTGTATACATGGCAGCTGACGAGGAAGATAATTACCATGTAGCTCAGGCTAACGAGAAGCTTGACGAGAAGGGACATTTCGTTAACAGACTCGTTTCAGGTCGTTACCATGAGCAGACCCAGCAGTATGATAAATCTGCATTCGATTACATGGACGTATCGCCTAAGATGGTATTCTCAGTGGCTACAGCCCTTATACCTTTCCTTCAGAACGACGATGCTACCCGTGCCCTCATGGGATCAAACATGCAGCGTCAGGCAGTGCCCCTTCTCTTTACAGAGGCTCCTGCAGTTGGTACAGGTATCGAGGCAAAGGCAGCTGTTGACTCAGGTGTCTGCGTAGTTGCCAAGAAGGCCGGTACAGTTACATACTCTACATCACAGCTTATCAAGATTAAGGCTGATGACGGAGAGGAGATGAGCTACAAGCTCTCTAAATTTGCAAGAAGTAACCAGTCTAACTGCTACAACCAGAAACCCATCGTTGTTAAGGATGAGCATGTTGAGGCAGGACAGGTTATCGCAGATGGTCCCTCAACTTCAATGGGTGAGCTCGGACTTGGTAAGAACCCTCTCATCGGTTTCATGACATGGGAAGGTTACAACTACGAGGATGCTGTTCTTCTTTCAGAGAGACTTGTACGTGAAGATGTTTATACATCAATTCATATAGAGGAATATGAGGTTGAGGCCCGTGATACAAAGCTCGGACCCGAAATCATCACAAGAGATATTCCTAACGCCAGTGATGATGCACTCAAGAATCTTGATGACCGCGGTATTATCCGTATCGGTGCTGAGGTTCGTGCAAACGATATTCTGGTTGGTAAGGTTACACCTAAGGGAGAGACAGACCTTACACCTGAGGAGAAACTTCTCCGTGCAATCTTCGGTGAGAAGGCAAGAGAGGTTCGTAACTCATCACTTACCGTACCTCACGGTGAGTATGGTGTAGTAGTAGATGCCAAGGTATTCTCAAGGGAGAACGGTGACACAGAGCTTCCTCCCGGAGTAAGCCAGAAGGTACGCATCTACATCGCACAGAAGAGAAAGATTTCAGTCGGTGATAAGATGGCCGGACGTCATGGTAACAAGGGTGTTGTTTCGAGAGTACTTCCTATCGAGGATATGCCTTACCTTCCTAACGGTCGTCCCCTTGATATCGTACTTAACCCTCTTGGTGTTCCTTCGCGAATGAACATCGGACAGGTACTTGAGATTCACCTTTCACTTGCTGCAAAGGCACTTGGATTTAACATCTCTACACCTGTATTTGACGGTGCAAACGAGAACGATATTACAGATACACTTGAGCTTGCAAACGATTACGCAAATCTTCCTTTCGATGCTGCAGAAGCAAAAGAATGGGCAAAGAAAGAGGGAAAAGAGTACGACAAGAATGCAGACACATTCGAGTCTAAGCATAAGGCTGAGCTCCTTCCCGAAGTATTCAAATACTTAAGTGACAACAGAGAGCATAGAAAAGTTTGGAAGGGCGTACCTCTTTCAAAAGACGGTAAGGTAAGACTCCGCGACGGACGTACAGGTGAGTACTTCGATTCACCGGTTACAATCGGTCACATGCATTACCTGAAACTCCATCATCTTGTAGATGATAAGATTCATGCTCGTTCAACCGGACCGTACTCACTCGTAACACAGCAGCCCCTTGGTGGTAAAGCTCAGTTCGGTGGACAGCGTTTCGGAGAAATGGAAGTTTGGGCCCTCGAGGCATACGGTGCTTCATACACACTCCAGGAGATCCTGACAGTTAAGTCGGATGATGTAATCGGACGTGTTAAGACATACGAGGCAATCGTAAAGGGCAAGAACATACCTGAGCCCGGTATTCCCGAGTCATTCAAGGTGCTTCTCAAAGAGCTTCAGGCACTTGCGCTTGATATCAAGGTTCTTGATGCAAGAGGCGAGGAAGTAGAGATTAAAGAGAGCATCGAGTATGGCGACAATACTGATTTCAGAAGCGTCAACGATGATACAAACGACTACAGCGACAACAGCGAGTACGCAGGAGCTGACGGTTACAGTATCAAGGATGAAGACAGTCTTGATGACGATGAATATGATTCAGCAGACTATGTCGATTCATTTGACGGTGAAGACGAGGAATAATATTCCGAAGTAAAAAGATTAAACACTAAATCAGTATAGAATTTGGAAGGAGTAATAAAATGGCCGAGATAAAGAATGATGATTACCAGTCAATTTCTTTTGAGTCAATCAGAATAGGTCTTGCTTCACCTGAAAAGATCAGAGAGTGGTCAAGAGGTGAGGTAACAAAGCCGGAGACTATCAACTACAGAACTCTTAAGCCTGAGAGAGACGGTCTCTTCTGCGAGAAGATATTTGGACCCAGCAAAGACTGGGAGTGCCACTGTGGTAAGTACCGCAAGATAAGACATAAAGGTATTATCTGCGACAAGTGTGGCGTTGAAGTAACAAAGTCAAGCGTCCGCAGAGAGCGTATGGGACATATCGAGCTTTCTTCTCCCGTATCGCACATCTGGTATTTCAAGGGTATCCCCAGCCGTATGGGTACAATCCTTGACATTACACCCAAGGACCTTGAGAAAGTATTATATTTTGCAAACTATATCGTACTTGATCCCGGTGTAACCGAGCTTGAGAAAAAGACAATCCTCACTGAGAGAGAGTACCAGGCAGCACTTGAGAAATTCGGCAAGGGCAATTTCCGTGTAGGAATGGGTGCCGAGGCTATCAAGGAGCTCCTCGAAGAGATAGACCTTGAGCAGGATTCAAAAGAGATCAGAGAACTTCTTGAAGATCCCGCAATCAAGGGCCAGGCAAGACTTAAGCTTGTTAAGAGACTCGAGGCTGTTGAAGCATTCAGAGAGTCAGGCAACAAGCCTTCATGGATGATACTTGATGTAGTACCCGTTATTCCGCCCGATTTAAGACCTATGGTTCAGCTCGACGGTGGACGTTTTGCTACATCAGATCTTAACGATCTCTACAGAAGAATCATCAACAGAAATAACCGACTTAAGAAGTTACTTGAGCTTGGCGCGCCTGATATCATCATCAGAAACGAGAAGCGTATGCTTCAGGAAGCTGTTGATGCCCTTATCGACAATGGTCGTAGAGGACGTGCTGTTACAGGCCCCGGCAACAGAGAACTTAAATCACTTTCAAACATGCTTAAAGGTAAGAGCGGACGTTTCCGTCAGAACCTTCTCGGTAAGCGTGTTGACTATTCGGGACGTTCCGTTATCGTCGTTGGTCCCGAGCTTAAGATATACCAGTGCGGTCTTCCCAAGGAGATGGCAATCGAGCTCTTCAAGCCTTTCGTTATGAGAGAGCTCAACAAGCGTGGTATCGTAATGAATATCAAGGCTGCCAAGAAACTCGTTGAGAGACTTGATGATCAGGTATGGGATGTACTCGAGGATGTTATCAAAGAGCACCCTGTAATGCTTAACCGAGCACCTACACTTCACAGACTCGGTATCCAGGCATTTGAGCCCATCCTTGTAGAGGGTAAGGCTATTAAGCTTCATCCCCTTGTATGTACCGCTTTCAACGCCGACTTCGACGGTGACCAGATGGCTGTACATCTTCCCCTTTCAGTGGAAGCTCAGGCAGAGTGCAGATTCCTTCTCCTCTCGCCCAACAACCTGCTTAAGCCTTCTGACGGTGCACCCGTTGCCGTTCCTTCACAGGATATGGTACTCGGTATCTACTACTTAACTCAGGAGAGAGTCGAGGAGACAGAAGAAGTTGAGTATGGTCAGGAGCCCGGAAAGGTTATTGACGAAAAGGGTAATGAGGTAGATGGAATTATCCACCACCTCAAAGCATACAGAAGTGTTAACGAAGCTATCCTTGCTTATGAGAACCATGAGCTTAAGCTTCACGCACGTATTAAGGTAAGAGTTACCAAGAAGCTTGCTGACGGCAGAACAATCACAGGCAACATCGAGTCTACACTCGGACGTATCCTCTTCAACGAGATACTTCCTCAGGATCTTGGATTCGTGCCTCGTGAGACTGATGAGGATATGATTAAGCTTGAGGTTAACTTCCTCGTTAAGAAGAAGCAGCTCAAGTCAATCCTTGAGAGAGTAATCAATATCCACGGTGCTACAAAGACCGCTGAGGTACTTGACCTTGTAAAGGCTATCGGATACAAGTATTCGACAAGAGCCGCAATGACAGTATCTATTTCAGATATGACAGTGCCTGCAGAGAAGCCTGAGATGCTCGAAGCAGCACAGAACAAAGTTGATAAGATCAACCTTAACTATAAGAGAGGTCTCTCTACAGAGAAGGAAAGATACGATGGTGTTATCAAGGTATGGCAGGATACAACCAATACTCTTTCTAAACTCCTTATGGACGGACTTGATGCATACAACAACCTGTTCATGATGGCTGACTCTGGAGCTCGAGGATCAAGCGACCAGATCAGACAGCTTGCAGCCATGCGAGGAATCATGCAGGATACAAACGGACATGCCATCGAGCTTCCCATTAAGTCTAACTTCCGTGAGGGACTTGATGTACTTGAGTACTTCATCTCAGCTCACTCAGCACGTAAGGGTCTTTCGGATACAGCTCTTCGTACAGCCGACTCCGGATACCTTACAAGACGAATGGTTGACGTTTGCCAGGAGCTTATCATCAGAGAGAAAGACTGCTGCGCCGGTAAAGACGAAATCGCAGGATTTGATGTATACGAGCTTTCAGATATTAACGAGAAAGAGAACAAGAAGGACGTAACAGAGACTCTTGAGAACCGTATCAGAGGACGTTACTCAGTTAACGAAATCAAGGACAAGGACGGCAACGTACTTGTTAAGGCTAACAAGATGATCACTCCTTCAAGAGCCAAGAAGATCGTTGAGACAGGTGTTGACGAGAAGGGCGAGCCTATCAAGAGAGTTAAGATTCGTTCAATCCTTACATGTAAGTCAAAGCTTGGTATCTGCTCTAAGTGCTACGGTGCAAACATGGCAACAGGTGAAGCAGTACAGGTCGGTGAAGCAGTTGGTATCATCGCAGCTCAGTCGATTGGTGAGCCCGGTACACAGCTTACCATGCGTAACTTCCATACCGGTGGTGTAGCCGGTGGTAGTGATATCACACGAGGTCTTCCCCGAGTTGAAGAGCTTTTCGAGGCTCGTAAGCCTAAGGGACTTGCAGTCATCGCTACACAGGGTGGTACAGTTCAGAGTGGCAAGAAGGGTGATAAGAACATCATCACTGTTACATCTGAAGACGGAACATCAAAAGATTACACAATCAACTACGGTATGCGCGTAGTTGTTCAGGACGGACAGGTTATCGAGGCCGGTGACGAACTCACACAGGGTTCTATCGATCCTCACGATCTCCTCGAAGTTAAGAAGATAAATGCAGTTGAGAACTACATCATCAAGGAGGTTCAGAAAGTTTACAGCTCCCAGGGTGTTGATCTTAACGACAAGCATATCGAAGTAATCGTACGTCAGATGCTCAAGCGTCAGCGTATCGATGAGGCCGGCGATACAGGACTCCTTCCCGGATCAATGGTTGACAGACTTGATGTTGAGGAAATCAACGAGAAGATGATGGCAGAGGGCAAGAACCCTGCAGTTGCAACAGACGTAATCCTCGGTATTACAAAGGCAGCTCTTGCAACAGAGTCATTCCTCTCAGCAGCTTCATTCCAGGAGACTACAAAGGTTCTTACAGAAGCAGCTATCAAGGGCAAGATCGATCCGCTTATCGGTCTTAAGGAGAACGTTATCCTTGGTAAGCTTATACCTGCAGGTACAGGTATTGGCAGATACCGCAACGTCAAGATTGCAACAGATTCACTTGACGACGATGATGACGATTACATCGAGCCCGCAGTTGAGACTGTTGAGGCAGAAACTGTAACACAGTAATTACAATTTAAGTTATACAAAGACAAATCATATCCCCCGGCACACATTGCGGTAGCTCAGTGTGCAGGGGGATATGTTTGTCTAATGAGTCGAAAAATGTAAATTTGTAAAAATCTGCCGAAAATCAGAAAATTTCTTATTGACAATAGACAGATGAAAAAATATAATAATTAAGCGTGCCCATAGGAGCAGTATGCCCTTTTGGTATGGAGGGAAAACCGGTCCGGGAAGGCACATCAAATATTAAAACGACAGGAGGTGAATAGAATGCCAACATTTAACCAGTTAGTAAGAAAGGGTCGTCAGACATCTGAGAAGAAGTCTACTGCACCTGCTCTTCAGAAGAG
>JAEEGL012942076.1_pt1 | contig 11846 bp, 17 predicted proteins | sample 9134231 | NCBI WGS metagenome assembly JAEEGL01 (sample SAMN16246548, study PRJNA631951) | gut metagenome | biome: gut microbiome; feature: rumen; material: fiber-attached | host: Bos | place: Iran: Karaj | collected 2018-10 | reverse complement strand
CAAAAAAAGCCGAAGCGCGCGACTTGACTTCTACTATAACTAAAAAACCTTTGTGCTTGGCTACTATATCTATCTCACCTATGGGACAAGTAAAGTTGGTATCGAGTATCTTGTATCCGTGTTTTTTTAAATATTTGACAGCATCACTTTCTCCCAGTTTACCTTTTACAAAATTGAGCTGTTTCATCATGTGGCCCTCGGTTTATCCAAAATTATCTTTCCAATTCGCCCTTTGCGAAAATCATCAAACAGTGCGTTTGCGCCACGCTCATAGTCCACATCCCCCCCTCGCTGCAAAAAACCTCGATTGCGACAGATTTGTTCTAAATAAAATATTGGCTCTTCTCCATATCGAGTAAGTGAGTAACGAGCAAAAAACAACTCAGAGTAGTTTGCGAGTAGAAATTGAATAAAATCTAACGAAAGGCTAGCTATATCGAGCACATCAGACTTTATCGCATTGATATAAGCGAGATTGTGTGCCACTACATCATCATCAAAGGATGGCCAAAGTGTGCCTGGGGTATCGAGCACTTCTAATTCTCCAGCAATGCGTACCCACTGCGTAGAACGAGTGATACTAGGTTTGTCCCCAGTCTTGGCTTTGTACTTACCACACAAATTGTTGATTAGTGTGCTTTTACCACAATTTGGCACACCTATCACCATTGCCCTAAGAGGCATATTGACACCTTTACTTTTGTTACGCTCGATTTTACTAGCTAACAACTTTTGCATGGCATCTACTATCACTTTACTAGCATTAGTGAGAGTGGATACCATAGGCAATGCGACCGCGTTAGGAGAAGATAGATACTTTTCCCAATATTTTAGATCACTAGTTTCTACCAAATCTGCCTTGTTGAGCACATATATGATAGGCTTAGAACCAATCACCTCTCGAAACTCAGGGTTTAGACAGCTGTATGGTGCCCTACTATCTAGCACATAGATTACTAAATCAACTTTTTTGACATTCTGCTCCATCTCTCTCAGCGCTTTGGTCATGTGCCCTGGAAACCATTGAATTTTATTCATAATTTCAACCTTTTATATTTAAATCTATCCTATATTTTTTTATTGGTAACCCTGTCTCGTCTTCAAAAACAACACTTTCAAATTTAGCATTACATTTTTCCATTATCTTCCAAGAGCCCATGTTTCCTTCATACGCTCCCAACAATACTTTATCTAAATTAATATCCTTAGCTTTTCCAAGTGTTAAATTTAATAATTGGGTTCCATACCCCTTTTTCCGCTCTGTTGGTCTTATTCCATATCCTATGTGTCCCCAATATTTCATTCCTGCTTCATCTAAAAAATGTCTCAAGTTAGATGCACCTATTATTTTATCTCTTTCACTATCATACAGCCAGTATGTAGTGGAAGCTGGATATCCCTCAAGATTGATTCCTTTTTCAACTTCTTCTAGTCGATTTAACATTTCTAAAAAATAATCTTGAGTATGGTATTTTAAGTGCAACGGCCAAGGCGCAATCCTTGAACCTTCCATATTCCATTCATCCATCATTTCCTTATACTGCTTAAAGTACCTTTTTGATGGTTTTATCAATTTAACACTACTCATATATCTTCCTCCAAATTGGTTTTGATATCCTCTATAGAGGTGAATACCGCTGCCGCTATCCCACACTCAATCGCAGCATCAACATTTTTTCTCCTATCATCAAAAAATATTGTTTCTTCTTTTAGTAGATGATACCTATCTAACAGTAGATTATATATCCTTTTGTCTGGTTTTACAATATGCTCCCTAAAAGAATAAACTCCACCACTAAAAATGCTGTCTATATCAATAGTGTTACTGATATATTCGTAAGAATCAACTGTAATATTGGTCAGAAGATATAGACTATATCTATCCTTTAGACTGACTATATAATCTAGATTTTCCTTTAATAATGGATAAGATATATGCAAGTTTTCTTTACTCAATAGATACTTTAATTTAGGATAATCAGCATCCCTCTTAAAACTCTCCACATGCTCAGCTACCATCATGTCTCCCAGTAAGCAATCTCGAAAAGTAGTGCCATATGCCTTGTGATAAATCTCTGTAGCATCCTCTCCTAGGACTAAGCTAGTATTAGCTAAACTATCATCAAAGAGTATTCCACCCACATCAAAAATTATATTTTTAATCATGTTTTTTCCTTGCTATAATAATAAAAGAAGTTGCCTTGCTGAGTCTATGTGTTTATCACACTTCACATTCTTGCCAAAGCCATAACGAGCATGAATAAAATCAACATTTGCTTCTTGAGCCGCAAGCAAATCTTTTTCTATATCTCCAATATAAACAGCATGACTTGATTTATTTCTTTTTACCATCTCTGAAATTGCTTGCGCCTTTGATAATCTAAATGTAGAAGCGCCGATATAATCGGAAAAATACTTCTTTAATCCAGATTTGTCTAAAAAAATTTCTGCATACTCATTATAATTATTAGTAACTATCCCTAATTTATACTTTTGAGAAAGTGTAGCTACAACTTCTGGAATGTCTGCATATAAATGCGCTCCTTTTTGCTGTATCAACTCAAAATCTTTTTCTACTAACTGCTGAAATATAGTGACTGCTTTGTCTTTATCTACTTCTGGCATAAGAATAGGAATCAAGTCATTCATAGGTAGCCCCATGATAGACTGTATAGTTTTTATATCCTTTCGTTTTATCTCAGGGTACTTAGTTGACAGCCATTCCATCGACTCTACCACAATGTCAGTAGCCTCCCAAAGTGTGCCATCTACATCAAATATAATCATATCATATTTCATATTGTCTCCTCACTTTGTAGCGGTTAACTTTTCGTATAGAGATTGGATATCATGATAGTAGATAATGTGTTGTTTTAGAGTAACCCCACCAAAACTCGACTCAAATTCTCCTACAATCTCTCCACCAAATTTGAGGTAAAAATTCTTTCCCTTAGTATTGGCTTGCAACACATTGATAATCATATCTTTGTACCTAAGCTCGAGTAATGCTTTGACTCCCTCGATAAAAAGTCGCTTACCTATCCCCATACGCTGGTAACGCTCGAGTACGTATATCCCCTTTATCTCGCCACATTTTGCAAACTTAGGATTTTTGGGCGGAAGAAAATATAATATTCCCACTATCTCATGGTCGGCCTCAGCTACCAAACAATTGTGCTTGGTATTGATGCAATTGTTAAACTGCAAAGTTGCCTTTTCGATGGAAGTAATTTTGTTTTCTAGATACTCTTTGGGCATGATGGCTTGGTACGATGCCCACCAAGTATAGGCGTGCACAGTAGCTACCCCCTCCGCATCTGCTGGCGTTGCTTTCCTGATAATGATATCAGATTTTTTGATATGACTAATTTCTTTGGTATCTTTCATTATTTTTTCCTCCTTTTTATCAAATCTGGGCGTCGAGTCGATGTGATATTTTCACTTTGCTCCTGTTTCCACTTAGCAATCTCGGCATGATTGCCACTAAGCAATATATCTGGTACTTTCATCCCCCTAAACTCAGCTGGACGAGTGTATTGAGGCCCCTCAAGCAGGTCATCCTCAAAACTATCAAATCGAGCTGAATTTTCGTTATGTAACACCTGTGGCAGTAACCTTGCTACAGTGTCCACTACCACCATAGCAGGCAGTTCTCCCCCCGTGAGTACATAGTCGCCTATGCTAATCTCCCTATCTACAAAAGTATCTATCACACGCTGGTCTATTCCCTCATAATGGCCACAAATGATGATAATATGCTCTTTTTTTGCTAATTCTTTGGCATACTTTTGGGTAAACTGTTCCCCCTTAGGAGACATATAGATTACCAAACTATCCTTATCTAGCACGCTCTCTATAGCATCAAAAAGTGGTTGGGGTGTCATCAGCATTCCTTCCCCGCCTCCAAATATCTCATCATCACATTTTTTGTGCTTGTCTGTAGAAAAATCTCGAATATTGATGATGTTGAGCTCTAACTTTTGGGTAGATACTGCTCTGCCTATGATACTTTCTTTAAGGGGCGCAAAACTATCAGGAAAAAGTGTAAGTATGTCTATTTTCATCTATACCAACTCCTTTAACCTTTTTTCATTTACCACTATTTTTTTACTCGGAATATCCACACTAGAAAACAGTCCATCTACATATGGACACAGAGTCGATCCAAATTGCCCCTCAAAGTGTATCTCGAGTAGATCTGCTGAACCATAGTTTTCTATCCCAACTATGTCACCTAGTTTTTTGTCCTTGTCATTATATAGGGAGCAATCTATCAAGTCTTCGTAGAAAAATTGACCTTCTTTGAGTGCAGGCAATTCTTCTTTGGGCACGGAGACAACTTTATCACGTAACTCTTCTGCCTGATCTCGTGTATCTATGCCAGATAGCCTCAAATAGACAAAACCCTCGTGCACTCTCGCAGAAACTATATTATACTCCACCCCATCTACAAACACATGCGCTACCGCACGAAAAAACTCAGGGTCAGACATTGGCTCTAATTTAATTTCGCCTTTTATTCCTTGTGGTTTTAAAACCTTTCCTAAATCAAACACTTTTCCTCCTAAACAAAAGACGAGAGTGCTTTCTCTCGTCTTGAAAGCCTAAAGTAATTTTAACCAATTACACAAAAATTTGCAATCATTTTAGGCCAAATTATTCTGCAGCTGTTGTATCAGTTGCTGGTGGTGTCTCAGGCTCTGCAGCTGGAGCTGGAGCAGCTTCGGCAGTCTCTTCCTTCTTTTCTTTAGGTGCTGGAGGCATCTTTTTAGGAAGTGGAGCACGGTATTTTTTTGCTGGGAGCAACTTTGCCTTTACCAACAATTCTCTAGCTGTCTCTGTAGGTATAGCACCCACACCCAACCAGTATTTTACTCTCTCATCCTTGAGTTTTAATTCAAAAGGGTTTACCAAAGGGTTGTATGTACCGAGGTTCTCGATACACTTTCCCCCTCTAGCTGTCCTAGAATCTGTTACTACCACACGGTAGTATGGTGATTTTTTGTCTCCCATACGGGTAAGTCTAATTTTTACTGACATAATTTTTCTCCTTAAATATTGTTATTTATAATTTTCGTTTAGAAAAACGGAAATTTACCACGTTTTTTCTTGCCCCCAAACTGATGCATCATCTCTTTGCTCTGATTGAATTGCTTGAGCAAAGTGTTGACATCCTGAATGGTAGTCCCACTACCTAGGGCAATGCGCTTTTTTTGATTTGCCTTGATTAGATCTGGATCAAATCTCTCCTTTGGGGTCATAGACTGGATGATAGCTTTGTTTTTGTCGATTTCGTGCTCATCTAGAGTAGCTCCGCCCATCTTTTTCCTTAGGCCTGGTATCATATCTACTATTGATTCTAGATCCCCCATTTTGCGGATATTTTCGATTTGATTGAGATAATCTTGCAAAGTAAAAGTGTTTTCTCTGATGGACTTTTCTAACTTTTCCATCTCTTTTTGATCGACAGCATTTTGCGCCTTTTCGATAAGGGTAAGCACATCGCCCATCCCTAATATTCGGCTAGCCATACGGTCAGGATAAAATGGCTCGAGATCGCCTTGCTTTTCACCCACTCCACAAAACTTGATTGGTTTGCCTGTAACAGCCTTGACTGATAGAGCTACACCACCTCGAGTGTCACCATCTAGTTTGGTAACGACAATACCTGTTACATCGAGCTGTGAATCAAATTCTTTGGCAACATTTACCGCCTCTTGACCAGTCATAGCATCTATCGTAAACAAGATTTCGTTAGGATGGATTTCTGCTTTCATTCGGCGCAACTCAGCCATCATTTCTTCATCGATCTGGAGTCGTCCAGCGGTATCTACTACCACCACATCCAAGCCTTCGTTTTTGGCGTGCTCGATAGCCATCTTGGCAGTTTCTATTGGGTCTTGCTTGCCTCGATCAAACACCTCGACATTAGCATTTTTACCCACAATCTTTAGCTGATCTATCGCAGCATTTCGATACACGTCACATGCCACAAGCAGCACTTTTTTGCCTTGACTCTTGAGTAAGTAAGCGAGCTTGCCACAAAGGGTAGTCTTACCAGCACCCTGAAGTCCACACATCATGATGACTGCAGGTGGTGTGCCTGATAAATCAAGTTTGCTATTGGTACTCCCCATCAAGGCAACCAGCTCATCTTTTACTATCTTGATGACCTGCTGACCGGGCGTCAAACTCTCGAGTACCTTTTCCCCTTTGGCCTCTACACTCACTTTGGCGATAAAGTCTTTGGCTACGGCATAGTTTACATCAGCCTCGAGCAACGCCACACGGATCTCTCGCATGGCTTGATTGATCTCTAGCTCTGTAAGTTTACCCCTTTTGGTAATCTTGCTAAAAATGTGACTCAACCTCTGAGATAAACCTTCAAACATTGCCATATCTAATCCTCCAAACTTTTAATCAAATCTTTGTATTTAGCCCCTATGCGTCTAGCTAAATCCTCGTCATCTAGTAAATCTAGTGCAACCTTATCTACTTGCGCTAAAATATTCTGAAACTTGGCTACAAGATGCAATGTATCCTCATAAAAATCCAACTTTTTTAGCGCCTTACCGAGAGCATCGCTTACAGCTTGCTTGGTAATATGTTTGTTTTCTGCAATCTCGGACAAAGTCTCATTTAGTGTGATGTATTCATAGACAATGTCATGCTGCGCATCAGTAAGAAGCGCCCCATAAAAATCGAACAATGCTCCATAATGCAGCATATCTTCTATAGACATTCCCCAAGACATACCCCACCTACTTTTATCACTATTTTATCCCACTGCAGTAAAAACAAACTCTGGTTGTAAAGTATTTTTACTTGACAGCTTAGTATAATCAAAAAAACGATATTTGTCAAGTACTTTTTCTAAAATTTGATCCAAATTTGAAAAAACACTTGATAAAGTGTAATCTGCGTGATATAATAAAGCCATACAATTTGTGAAGGAGAAGTAATATGAATGTTTGGCACGATATTGCAAAAGATCGTATAAAAAGAGACGATTTTGTATCGTTTATAGAGATTGGTAAAGGAAGTAAAGTCAAGTATGAGCTTGACAAAGAGACTGGTCTAATCAAATTTGACCGTATGCTATTTACCAGCATGGTTTACCCAGCAAACTATGGTTTTATCCCACGCACCTTAGGTGGCGATGGTGACCCACTCGATGTGCTGGTACTTACTAGTGAGCCTCTCTTACCAGGGGTATTAGTAGATAGTAAACCTATCGGAATGATAGTCATGGTAGATGACGGCGAACAAGATGAAAAAATCATTGCCGTAGCCAAAAAAGACCCATTCTTCAAGGATGTAAAGAGCATGGATGATTTACCAAAGCATATTTTTGATGAAATGGAACACTTTTTCAAGCGTTACAAAGAGTTACAAAACAAAGTAACCGAAATCAAGGGCGTAAAAGGGCTCGATGAGGCTCTCAAAGTCATTGATGAAAGTTTGGTAAACTATACCAACAAATTTGGACAAAAGTAAGGGAGATAATCATGAGTAAAGAACCATCCCCTACCGACCCACTATATCGCTCCCCTATGCAAAAATTTGGCTCGCTCATTATGTTTTTGTTTACTGTGCTGATGCTAGTAGCAGCAATACTACAAGTCATCTGGCTGAGTGGACACACTGTGCGAGCAGTAAGTGGTGCCAGCATGCGCCCACTAATAAACAACTATGATACAGATACTACAGGGGACCTTGTCATACTAAACAACAATACAAATGTTTCTGCTGGCGATATAGTAGTATTTTCGATAAAAGAAAATGCCAATCCTCAGATTGGCGACAAACAACTAATCAAGCGTGTAATAGCAACAGAGGGTGATTACATCAACTTTAAACTAAATACACAAGAATACAGTCTCGAGGTATATGTCAATGGCGAAAAACTTGATGAAGACTATATCATGACTGTAGACAAAGATTCTTCTGAGCGTGATGCCCAATGGCAAAAGTTAATACGCAAGTACGAGGCATTTATTTCTCAGAGTGAATGGCTATATTGGAAAGGCGAACGAGCTGACATGGTGCGTCCTCGACAAGATGGCAGCATCATGGTTCCATACGGATGTATGTTTTGTATGGGAGACAACAGACTCGATAGTTATGATTCACGAAACTTTGGCCCAGTGCCAGTAGAATGGTGTGAAGGCATCGTAGAAAACGTGCTACTGCGTGACTCATTTATGAATTATTTGCTATCATCTATTTATGGCATACAATAAGACAAGTCCATCACGGACTTGTCTTTTTTGCACTACACACAGAGGGAGCAACCTTGCTCCATCCGGCGAACGCGCGGCGTTCGATCCGAATAGCTTTGCCATATGCTATACATGTTACTTGTTTTATACTTGATTTTTGTTTTAGTAGAAATATCGTCTTTGGGCGATAGCTATCAAGGTGGAGCGGTTGCCGCTCCCGCCGTGCGCGTAGCACTAACAACAAACTACAACAATATGCAGATCAAGCCCCCTTTCCCTTCATTTACTATTCTAGTCAGAGCTCGTCTCATTTTCTTTTGAGCCTCCATTGGCATAGCATTGATTTTTCCGCTCATTCCTTCACTCACGAGGTCATGCATAGTCTTACCAAACATATTTGCGTCCCACATCCCATTTTCTTTTGTTTCTGCCTGTTCTTTTAGATATGCCACGAGGTCGTTACTCTGCTGCTCTGTGCCCACCAGCGGATTTATCTCAGTCTCTAAATCCACCCTCATTATATGCAAGCTCGGCGCTTTTGCTTTTATCTTTACGCTATACCTATTGCCACTCAATCGACTGATATGCGGTTCTTCTAGTTCTAGATCATCTATGCTCGGCTCCACCACCCCATATCCATCTTGTTTTACCTGTTCTAGTGCGCTAGCAACTTTTTCCCATTCTCGTTTGGCATCAGCTAGTGATTTGATTTGCCCTATTAGTTCAAAGTCGCTATTTATCTCCACCCCGCACTGGCTACTCAGTACCTGATAAAACAGGTTTTCTTTCGTTTCTAGGTTAAATGTTACTCGCCCTTCTCCCATCGCTACGCCGCTCAGTCCAATCGGATCAAAGTGCTCGCTATTCTCAAACAATCTCACATCTCGCCCAAACTCGCCCACTTTATGCACTTTTGCGCATACTTTTTTCATCTCTTCGGTCAATTCTGCTATAATTGGGTGTGTAAAAGGCAATGCCGTCAGCCACTTCGGTAAGTTCACTTCTACGCTGTTTATAGGAAATTCTAGCAGCATTTTATCAAAAATTTCGCTCACATTTTCCTCTGTCAAGTTTGCCACATCCACAGCCATTACGCCCACGTTATATTTTTGCGCTAGTTCGCTCACAAGTTTGGTTGTTTCCTTATCCTTAGGTTTTTCGCTATTCACCACTATCACGTATGGTTTACCGCTCTGTTCTAGTTCTTTATTTAGTCTTCCCTCTGCGCTCTCAAAATTTTTTCGTCCTATTCCGCCGAAGCTTCCGTCGGTTGTAATCAGCACCGCCACGTTACAATGTTCCGTTATCACCCGTTTTGTTCCTATTTCAGCCGCTTCTTCTATCGGCATCTCATTTTCGCTCCATGGTGTTTTTACTTTTCTCGTATTGCCATTTTCGTCCATTTTCCCCTTTGCGCCCTCTACAAAATACCCCACGCAATCTATCATTCTCACGTTAGCGCGCACATTATCCCCCAGCTCCACTCTCACTGCTTGCGCAGGCACAAACTTTGGCTGAGTCGTCATTATTTCCACACCATCTGCGCTCTGAGGCAGCTCATCTATGGTGCAATTATACTCTAGGCTATCATCTATATTGGGCAGCACAAATTTTTCCATAAACTTAGTGATAAAGGTCGACTTACCTGTCCTCACTGGCCCCACCACGCCCACGTACAAATCGCCCTTTGTTCTCTCCGCAATATCGCTATACACATCAAACGAGTCCATAAAACCGCACTCTCCTTTCCCCTTAGTCTATGGCTCGCTCTATCTATTTATTACTATTTACACACATTTTTCCCAAATACTATCTTTACTATTCCCCTCAGCCACCTAGGTGCCTTCCACACTATTATTTTCATACTATTACTCTATGACTCCGATTATCTTTTTGTGCTACGTGTTATTATGGGAGCGGCCGCGCTCCATCCGGCGAGCGGCAACCGCTCGATCTTGGTAGCAGTCGCCTCATGCTAGGCTTGCTACTCTGTACTACTTTGCTTGTGCGTTGCTCCCCTTATCGTTTGCGAAAGTTGTGCTCTCGCACATCCTTTCGCAAACACTAGCGCAGGCTATCGCCCAAAGATCAAGTCGCTTGAGAGCAATAAAAAAACACTCCAAAGAGTGTTTTTTATACTAAGAATCGCCTTCAACAACTGTTGAAGCTGTGTACTCAGTAGTAGATGCTTTTACTTTCAATGTACCAGTATAAGTCTTACCAGCAAAATCATTTGGATCATCAGTTCCTGCGGTATAAATCACAATGTCGCTTGTAAACGCATTACCTGTTGATGTTCCACCAGTTGTAGGTATAGTTTTTTGATAATAACCAGTACTACCTACAGCAGTCCACCCATTAGCAACGAAATCATCAACATCTGGAGCAGTTCCCGATGGGCTTACTGTTACGGTTGGTTTTATAGCTACATACACATTACCACTAGTAGGTCCTGTTACATCTATCGAGATAGCACTCAATGCAAGTGAATTTTCTCCCACTTGATTATCTACACTACCTGATGTATTTACATTACTTCCCACTTTTATACTCCAGTTTAAATTCGCTTGGGTGCTAACACTTAGAGTATCATCAGTTCCGTTATTTGTCGCACCAGTAATTTTTAGTGTAACTCCGTTTGCGAAAGTAATTGTTGCGGTTGCTGTCTTAGTTGCGCTGAAGGCAGCGAGTATGATAGTACTTGTAAGAGTCGCTACCAATAGTAATGACAAGATTACGATTGTCATTGTTGTCTTTTTTGATTTTACCATTTTATCCTCCATTATTTTTTCGAGTTTTTAATCTCTATTTTTTATTATACACAAAAAAAAATTATTTTACAACTTTTTTTGACTACAATTTTAAATTTTTTACAAAATTTTTTTACTCGACAAAAAAACACTCCCTACTAGAGTGTTTTTCTATTAAGAACCAATATTATCTGTAGTAAACTGTGTAGTAGATGCCTTTACAGTCAAGTTTGCTGAATAACTCCTACCAGCCATACCATTCTTTTGGTCCTGTGTCGCATTAGATGCTAATATTACCACAGCTGCTGTAAATGATTCTGCTGATGCTGTAGCACCACTACTATTTAGTGTGACAGATTTTTGATAGAAGCCTGTAGTTCCTATCTGAGTCCATCCACTTACAGGTGTCACAGCTACTACATTACTAGTGTTATACTTTACATCAGGTTTTGCTGCTATCCAAATTGTCCCTGACACTGGACCTGTTGCCTCAAAAGTGATTGCGCTAAGTGAAATAGCATTATCTCCTACTTCGTTAGTTACGCTACCAGTTTTGATAGTGGTACTTCCCTTGATAATATTCCAGTTTAGGGTAGCTGCTGTACTCAATACATCCGCAGCGTTACCACTCGCCTGAGATGATGCGCCATTGATTTTTAATTGCACACCGTTAGCAAATGTAATAGTTGCGCTTGCGCTCTTGTTTGCGCTAAATGCCGCCAGTACGATTGTAGTCGTAAGAGTTATCGCAAATAAAACTGCAAAAACTATTGTTGATGCCGACACTTTTCTCGCCTTTTTCATTTTTACTTCCATTTTCATACCTCGCTTTGTTTATATCTAGTATACACAATTTTTTTACATTTTACAACTT
>JAEEGL012779173.1_pt1 | contig 11846 bp, 15 predicted proteins | sample 9134231 | NCBI WGS metagenome assembly JAEEGL01 (sample SAMN16246548, study PRJNA631951) | gut metagenome | biome: gut microbiome; feature: rumen; material: fiber-attached | host: Bos | place: Iran: Karaj | collected 2018-10 | reverse complement strand
TAGAGATCAAAAGCTATTCCTCTGATCTTTACGCATATGAATCTTAAGATGGAACCCTTCCATATAAGACCGCCTTTGATCTTTCTTACAAAAATAAGGTATATGGGGAGTAACACCGCATTGGCTATAAATACTGATCCCACTATCAATCCGTAGGCAAAGGCATCATTGTTATTCAGGTAGTCGACTGCAAGGCCAAAGAGGGTATACAGCATATATGCAACACACATTGCAATGACAAATGCTATTCCCAGAAAAACCTCTATCGGGAGGCGGTCGATCTTGCAGTTTCTGATCTCGTTATGTTTTTCACCTTCTTCATCCACATACTGAACATGTCCGGCAGATATGGTAAGAAGAATGAAGAAAAAGATGTATAATACCAGACTCACTACGCCCGCAATACATGCAATGGGAAACATTGTATCGGCTTCATAATATTTGGCTGCCGCCAATGCGAACATATCGTTTGCCGCATAACTGTCGTCCACCGCAATCCATATCCTTGAATTGTCTTCAAAGGAATATGCATAATTATTGACCATTTCCTTCATGTATACTGCGGTTATCATATTGCAGTTTGTTGCAATCTGGAGCTTATCCGGATTGAAGCATACATATCGTCCGGTAGATGTGAACAATTTTGATAGTTCATCATTGGACATATTGTTGGCAGCTGCACCAAGATTGCTGTATCTGACTGCCTTGCCGCCATTTACCATCTGGTAGCAGTATATTACATTACTGTTTCCCGTTTCATATGTATCCTTGATTTCCTGATACTCGGAATAGTTCATGAAGAGCTGGTTGGCAGATGAGCATAAATAGTTGACCAGCTGCTGGTATTCCTCTCTGTTCTCGGCATAATCTATAAGATCCTTGCCGTTAACAGTCTTGTATCTTGATACAAGAACATCCATACCGTATACGGCATCAACGTCTTCTTCGATTTCTTCGTTTTCATCCGCATAAGAATAATCGCGTACATCTATGAATCCGTCATCCATATGGAAGGTATCCGAATATATAATGTTGGCATTCATATCTTCTTTTAATGCATAGAAATATGAATCGAGTTCAGCCTTTGTACCTGTAACGGTCTGATAATCAAAGCCGTAATTGCCCCATTTGATCAGGTCGTCCAGCTTATATTCAACTGACTTGCTGTTCTTGTTTATAGTATTGTATCTGTTGGCATAATCGACGATGTCGACCTTCTTATTCGGATCGTACTGGCCGTTTGTCTCAAGCTGATTTCTTATCACGCAGAGACGTGTTACGGCATCAATGTTGTCCATAAAGAGACTTCCGAAGAGATTGCTGTCTTCAAATGATACTTCAGCTCTCTCCATATAAGGTACAAACACGGTACTTGTTACGGAACTGTTGCCATCCTCAATTTCCAGATAAGAGGTCTTTATGACTGTTGTTGCCGATGCTGCTATTACAACCGACATAAGGCAGCAAAGGATAATTAATATGATACTTCCGCTTTTCTTTTTAATCTTCATAGTTTCTCCACCTTGTATCCCACTCCCCATACGACCTTAAGGTATTTGGGTTCCTTAGGATTGATCTCAATTTTCTCCCTTATATGACGTATGTGAACTGCGACGGTATTGTCGGCTCCCACAGCTTCTTCTTCCCAGATGTTTTCGTATATCTGGTCAATGGAGAATACTCTTCCCTGATTCTTAACAAGAAGAAGGAGGATGTTGTACTCGATAGGTGTAAGTTTTACCAATTCTCCCTCCACCGTAACTTCCTTGTTGTCATCATTGATCACAAGTTCTCCCGAACGATATATGTTGTCTTCATCAACAACAACATTACCAAGCTGTGTGTACCTTCTGATATTGGACTTGACTCTTGCAACAAGCTCAAGGGGATTAAAAGGCTTAGTGACATAATCATCGGCGCCGATGTTAAGTCCTAAGATCTTATCCACATCTTCGGATTTTGCAGACAGAAATACGATAGGAACGCTGCTGTATTCTCTTATCTTCATGCAGGCATGTATACCGTCCATCTTCGGCATCATGATGTCCATTATAATCAGAGCAGTATCGGCATTCTCCTTAAGTCTTTGGATTGCCTCTTCTCCGTCATAAGCCTTGACAACCGAGTAACCTTCCTGCATCAGATAGATCTCAATCGCATCCACTATTTCTTTGTCGTCATCACAAACCAGAATCTTATTCATACGTCATCCTTTCTCGAACTATAAACATTAAAACACAGATAATGAAAGAAAAAAGAGGGAAAAATATTAAGATATTCTTAAACCTGAAAAGCATCTTTTATCCATGTACATATATCTTTATCAAAACCGATTACATCAAACCTGATAAAAAGATTCGTAGGATGCTTAAGCAGATAATATTCCGCACACTTACGAATTGTCTTTTGCTTAGAGTATGTAACCGCATCAAGAGAACTTCCGAACTTATCACTTTCCCTGTACTTACATTCAAAAAAAATGAGACAGCCTTCTCCCTCGCCGATAATGTCAATCTCGCCAATTCTGCCGCAATGAACATTGCGATCGACAATCTTGACACCCCGCTCGGAAAGATATGCGATTGCTGCCTCTTCATAATAAGTTCCCGTTTTTCTTTTATTCATATATTAAAGACTTCCACCCGATTTTGCCTTTATCTTTTCCATGGCATCAACGAATACCAGGATCTCCGCAACAGCTTCATAGAGTTCCGGCGGTATCATATCGCCTATCTCCAGCTTGGAGAGTGTTGACGCCAATTTACCGTCCTGATGTACCGGTACGTCAGATTTTTTTGCTTCTTCAATTATTCTTTCAGCCACTTGTCCCTTACCGGAAGCAATGACTCTTGGGGCATCTTCTTCAGCCGGATTGTATTCCAGGGCTATGGCCGTCAAATTCTTCTTATTCTTTTCCATATCATCACGCTCTCGCATCAAAAGACTGTGTACTTAACAATATGTTCTTTTCTTCGTGAACGATATTATCTATAACCGATTCATCCATGTTGTCAGCCTTACCCACAGTTGTTGTAACATTGTAGCCCTTCTTTTGGAGTCTGGCATTCAGCTCATCTATATGAGCCGCAATAAGATCAATATTCTCTTCTTTCTCAAGACAGAACTTGGTATTCAGTTTACCTTCCTTAAGGGAAAGAAAAATATCCATATTACCCAGATGATCCATTGACAGATGCAGAAGTGCCGTAAGGTTATCATCGGGTCCGGCGTTAGCCTTTCTCTTTTTCGCGTATACATAGAGATCGCCGTTGGCATGTTCCCCGGCCATCTTTAAAGGCAGCTGAACATAATTGTAGAGTTCGTTGACCTGATTCATAAAATCAACATTCTGTCTTACCCCCGTAAGGGCTCTGGCAAATGAACTGTCCGCCTTTCCGGCTTCATTCATGATCTGGTTCATCTTGTCCGTAAGGTCGGAGAGTTTTTCATAATACTTCTTAACATAATTCTCTTTTCCTATGTCTTTCGGATCCATAAGCATATTGTCTTTCAAAAGATCCGAAATTGCGTTCTTAATCTGAGCCTTTATTTCCGGTTTCGCAAGAGTATCCTTGTCAAGGGTCTGTAATTTCTCAAAAACATTGTTCTTGTTAATATCCTGATCCGTAAAAGTTTTTGCTGTAGCCTCAGACTTAGCCGACTCTTCTGATTGAAGATTGTTAACAGCAGGATCTTCTCCTGCAGCTTTGGCACTAATGACATTCGCGTCAGTTTTTGCAGCATTCGCATTTTCGGCTGTGACCGTTTCAGGATTCTGTGCCACTGCAGTTTCTTCCTGAAGCTGCTCCCCATTGTTTTCTCCGGGAACAAGCAACTCCGACATATCGTTAATAAGACTTGCCGCCTTATCACCGCCTTCCGACGCGGATTCCAGAAGAACATCCGTAAGTTCAGCTGCAGATGTTTCTATATTATTAAGCATATACTGATTGTTATTGTTATAGAGATGCATCTGCGTAACGGTAGACTGATTGACGGGAATATCCATCTTATGCAGCATGACAATATCATTGACATCTGCCTGGGGATACATCGACAGTTCCCTGTTAATTGTCTGCAACATATCTTTATTGACAGGCATACCCTGCTCCATAAGACTGTTTACCATATTAACGGTAGTCTCGGTCGCTTCTATACCTGCCGCGTTTAAGGCGTTATATACAGTTTCACTGTTAGCCATATTGGCAAACAAAGGTCTTAGGGTAAGTTGTCCGTTCTGATTGGAACTCACCTGAAAGGTAAGCTTTGAACCGACGTTCAGATTTGCATTTGTATCTATCTGTGTATTTAAAAGCAGTGTATTGTTCAGAAGAAGTTGTACTGCTTTTCCGTCCTGACTTACAAGTTCTCCCTGCAATGTGGAGCCGGGAAGCAGATTCATTATCTCGCTTTTAAGCTGGGCAATGGCCTGTCTGCTTGCAGTTTCCGCAACAGATGAAGAGGACACCTGTCCGTCTCCCCTGCTTATCTGATTCATAGCGTTCTGTACATTTTGCAACAGATTAATTGCCATCTTCCAACCCTTATCTATACAAAGTTTTTAATAAAAGATTTGCGGTGTATGGGAGTCGGCCCAAGTTCTTTCAATGCAGCGATATGAGCCGCAGAGCCGTAACCCTTGTTGCTTTCGAAACCATAACCCGGGAAGAGTTCACCGTATTCAACCATAAGCCTGTCTCTTGTGACTTTGGCTATGATACTGGCAGCACCTATGGATATACTCTTGGCATCACCTTTTATAATGGGAACCTGCTTAATATCCACTCCCGGAATTGTAACCGCATCATTTAATAATATATCGGGTTTTACTTCAAGTTTGCTTATAGCCATGCGCATGGCTTCATAGGTCGCCTGAAGTATATTAATCTCATCTATTCTCTCATTGGATACAAGGCCTATACCTGTAGCCACCGCCTTCTCCATGATCACATCATAGAGTTCTTCTCTTTTTTTCTCGCTGAGTTTCTTGGAATCGTTGATGTATAAAATATCACAATCCTTGGGAAGTATTACTGCTCCGGCCACCACGGGTCCGGCCAATGGTCCTCTTCCCACTTCGTCTATACCGCATATATTGCCGCAGACCGCATATTCTCTCTCGTATGCGCTGATTGTATATATTCTTTCTTTTTCCTTCTCAAGTTTGGCTTTGGCTTTTGCCTCCCTTTCGAGGCGCTTTTCTTCCGTCTTTGTCATAGTTTATTCAACTTTTCCCCACTCTCTTAAAGGCCATATTCTGATAAAGACCTTACCGATGAGTTCACTCTTCTTAATATTGCCCACATCAGGCATACGACTGTCTGAACTGTTGTTACGGTTGTCACCCATTACAAAGTATTCGTCATCCGCAAGGTATACCGGTTCTGCAGCTATGCCCGGGTTTTCGATTATCTCTCGTCCGTAACCCTCATAGAGCCTCTCACCGTTGATAAATATCTCTCCGTCTTCATTAATCTGAACCGTCTCACCGGGAAGACCGATGATACGCTTCACATAGAGCATGCTTCTGTTGAATCTGTAAGGAAAAACAACAATATCAAATCTCTTGGGTTCATTGAATCTGTAGCTAAGCTTGTCTACAATCAGATTGTCCTTGTCCATAAGGGTATATTCCATACTGGAACCGATAACAACGGTTCTCTGTCCCACAAAATGAACAATCGCATATGATATGGCAAGCACCACAAGGATATATATGCTGGTATTCAGCACTTCTTTCAGTAACAGTTTCTTTTTCATGCTTCTCCTTTTAACCCTCCGGCGATTCCAGAGTCATCCTTCCGAGTTTTCCGGCTCTGAAGTCATCCATAAGCAGCTTGGATGCCTTTACAATATCCGCTTCTCCCCCTTTGGAAAGACAGCCTCTTATTTTTGCAATCTCCTGAAGTATATGATAATCCTTTTGCGTATCTTCAGCAATCTTATAATAATCCGTTATGGCTGATGGATAGCGTTCAGATATAAAGCTGACAAAATCCTGAGCCAATTCTTCCGGAACAAGGATCTCATCATTGATGGAACCAATGAATGCCAGTTTCATTCCGATAAGCTGATCTTCGAATTTGGGCCAAAGGATTCCCGGAGTATCAAGAAGTTCCAGTCCTTTGCCAAGCTTAATCCATTGTTTGCCCTTTGTGACACCCGGCTTATTGCCTGTCTTGGTTACTGCACGTCCGGCATAACTGTTGATAAAAGTTGATTTGCCTACGTTGGGGATTCCCACCACCATAGCTCTCACAGGTCTGTTAAGGATGCCTCTTTTTCTGTCTCTTTCAATCTTCTCTTTGCAGGCCTCATTAACGGTTCCGCTGATGGCCTTTATGCCCATACCGTTCTTGCTGTTGATCTGAAGACAATAATAACCCTTATTCTTAAAATACTCGGTCCATCTGTCATTCAGCTCTTTGTCGGCAAGATCCGATTTGTTGAGCAATATCAGTCTGAACTTGCCTTTTCCCAATTCATCTATATCGGGGTTACGGCTGCTCAAGGGAAGTCTGGCGTCCACTATCTCGATAATAAGATCTATTAAGTTGATGTCTTCCTTCATCTGACGAATAGCCTTCGTCATATGACCGGGATACCACTGATAATTCATAAAAACTCCGTTAAAATAGATTTCGTTACTAATTAACAAATCCGAAATGAGAATCTTCGGCCTTTAATTTGAACCAGACTCTGCCGTCTATAAGCTTCCTGCTGACCATTCCCACGTTGCCGGATCTGGAATCCTCACTTGTATTAACATTGTCACCAAGAACAAAATACTCATCTTCCATGAGCGTAATGTCATTGGATGCTATACCGGGATCCGCAATCTTGTCATATTCCACTTCGCTCTCATACTCTTTTTCATTGACATAGAGCCTGTTACCCTTTATCACAACCACATCACCGGGTACCGCAACCACTCTCTTGACGTAATAATGAGTATTCTGATTGCCGTTGGGCAGGAAAACTACGATATCACCGGCCTTAGGTCTCTTAATCAGATATGAGAATCTGCTGATAAATACCGTCTGTCCGTTGTAAAAAGTGGGTTCCATACCGGAACCGATAACTTCGGTTCCCGTTCCCCATGCATATATTATAAACCAGGCAATGATAATGGCCGCCACGATACTGGTAAGCATCTTGATAAACTCGGCAACATTTTCACTTTCTATGTTTCTTCTTCTTTTATTGAAATTAAGTCCTTTTGATCTTCTGCCCATAGCAAGTAGTATACCATAAAATGCTCAATGATGCTTTCCCATAAGACAACAAAAAGGCGATGTATTCACATCGCCTTTCAATCTCAGATAATTATTTGATAACTTCTTTAACCTTAGCAGCCTTACCAACTCTGTCTCTTAAGTAGAAGAGCTTAGATCTTCTAGCCTTACCTCTACGGATAACTTCGATCTTCTCTACGTTAGGGCTGTGTAAAGGCCATGTCTTCTCAACGCCTACACCGTTTGAAAGCTTACGAACTGTGAATGTCTCACGGTTGCTTCCGCCCTGTCTCTTAATAACAGTTCCTTCGTAAACCTGTACTCTTTCTTTGTTACCTTCCTTAATCTTGTTGTAAACCTTAACTGTATCACCTACGTTAAAGTCTGCAACCTCAGCCTTAAGTTCAGCTGCTTCGATCTCTTTGATGATTTCGTTGTTCATATCTTTTCTCCTTATTATATGGATGTTCGTAATACAGCTGTACCAGAGGACCATCTATTTTCGCGACCAATATAATATATCACAATAGCAGTGCCCATGCAAGCACTTTTTGCTATTTTAAGCCTTCTTCGGCCTTAAGAGCCTTCCTTTCGGCTCTTCTTGCCTTCGCAAGGGCTTTTTTTCTTGCTTTTTCCTTCTTCTCAAAATACTCAGGATGAGAAGATGCCCATTTTTCATAAAGGTCCGGCCTGAACTTCTTGCTTCTTTTAATGGATTCCTCAAGTCTCCATTCTTCAATCAGCTTGTGATTTCCACTTGTGAGAACCTCAGGAACCTTTTCCCCTTCCCATTCATCGGGTCTGGAATACTGGGGATATTCAAGCAGATAGTCGTCAAAACTCTCTGTACGGGCAGATTCTTCGTTACCAAGTACTCCGGGAACAAGTCTTGATATGGCATCCATACATACCAAAGAAGGAAGCTCCCCTCCCGTAAGCACATAGTCTCCGATGGAGATTCTGTGAGTGACTATTTTATCAAGTACTCTTTCGTCTATGCCCTCGTAATGGCCGCATAAGAACACCAGCTCATCGTATTTCGACAGCTCTTCCGCCTTATCCTGACTAAAAACTTCCCCCACAGGGGTCATATATATTACAGGCGTGTTACTCTTAAGCTTAAGCGACCTGTAACAATCATACACGGGTTCAGCCTGCATAAGCATTCCCGCGCCGCCGCCATAAGTGTAATCGTCAACACGTCTGTTTTTGTCTTTACTAAAATCCCTTATATTGACAGCATTGACCTCAATAAGGCCGGATTCTATCGCCCTCCCCATTATGCTGGTGGAGGCAGCTGATTCAATCAATTCGGGAAAAAGTGTCATTACATGAAATTTCATAATCAGTCCAAAAGTCCATCCAATATATTGACGGACATAATACGATTATCTGCATCAACCTCTAGTATACATTCCTTGATGGCAGGAATCAAAACTTCTCTTCCGTCATCAAGCCTGATCTCATATACGTCATTGGCTCCGGTCTGAAGAACATCCTTAAGTATTCCGTGAAGATTTTTCTCGGAATCCGTCACCTCAAAATCAATCAGATCGGCAATAAAATATTCGTCTTTTTCAAGTTTGACGGCATTTTTTCTGTCCACAAGAATAGGACACTGTCTTAAGGTGGCAGCATCATCCATAGTCTCATATTCTTCAAAACCAAGGATTACCATGTTCTTGAAAAACTTAACGCTTTTAACATGTGCTTCCACCGGACCTTTGCGGCTGTCAAGTGTAACTGTCTTAAGTTTTTTGAACCTTTTAACATCATCGGTAGTGGGATATACTTTGACCTCACCGTGTACTCCGTGGGGGCTTGTGATCACACCAACCTGCAGCATATCTTCCATATTTTGTCTCCGCTTTGACATGCACAGCGAAAAAGACTCGCATAAAATGCCAAAGTTTTATAAAACAAGCCTCTGCAAAAAGCAGAGGCCCGTATGTTAGTTTATTTCAACATCAACTCTCGTATTATCGTTAACAGACGCAGCCTTAACTACTGTACGGATAGCCTTTGCAATCCTTCCCTGCTTACCGATAACCTTACCCATATCAGAAGAAGCAACATGAAGAGATACAGTAATGTTCTTACCATCCTGCTTCTCATCAACAACAACTTCATCCGGATTGTCTACGAGAGCTTTAGCGATAACTTCAACTAATTCCTTCATAAGCAAACCTTTCTCCAATAGGGTTATTTACTTCTCGATACCGGCAGCCTTAAGAAGCTTTCCAACTACTTCTGTGGGCTTAGCACCATCTGCAAGCCACTTCTTAGCCTTCTCCTCATCAATCTTGAATGTGCTGGGATCTGTGTTAGGATTGTATGTTCCGATCTCCTCGATGAATCTTCCGTCTCTGGGTGATCTTGAATCAGAAACTACGATTCTGTAAAGAGCGTTCTTCTTGCTTCCTAATCTTGTTAATCTCATTTTTACCATAATATCTGTTTCCTTTCTTATATGAAAAAATATTTATCTAAAAGGGAAGTCTGAACTTGCCTTTTTTACCCATCATACCCTGCATCTGTTTCATCATCTTCTGGCTCTGTTCGAACTGCTTGATGAAACGATTGACGACAGCTATATCAACTCCGGCACCTTTTGCAATTCTGTGCTTTCTGCTGGGATTGAGAAGCTTGGGGTTTTCTCTCTCGGCTTTTGTCATGGACAATACGATTGCTTCAGTCTGAGCAAGCTGCTTTTCATCAATGGCACCTTCAAGATCCTTTGTCTTGATGCCCATTCCCATTCCGGGAAGCATACCCATGATGCTGGCAAGACCGCCCATATGACGCATCTGCTTCATACTCTCGAGGTAATCGTTGAAATCGAACTTACCCTTCTTCATACGGGAAGCCATCTCGCGTTCCTTCTGCTCATCTATATCAATGGCATTCTGAGCCTTCTCAATAAATGAGAGAACATCACCCATTCCCAGGATTCTGTTAGCCATTCTGTCCGGATAAAACTGTTCAAGATCTTCCAGCTTTTCTCCCATACCTACGTAGAGAATAGGGAGATCCGTAACGGCTTTTACGGAAAGGGCCGCACCACCTCGTGTGTCACCGTCCATCTTGGACAGGATAACACCGTCTAAACCTACTTTTTCTTTGAAATCGGCAGCAACATTAACCGCATCCTGACCTGTCATGGCATCCACAACAAGAATGGTCTGATGTACATCTACCGTTTCTTTTATATCCTGCAATTCAGCCATCATATCTTCATCTATATGAAGACGTCCGGCCGTATCCAAAATAACGACATTATAATTATTGGCAGCCGCATGTTCCAGCGCCTTTTTAGCGATCACCGGAGGCTTTTCGCTGTCACCGAGGCTGAATACATCAACTCCAACAGCTTCTCCGTTGACCTGTAACTGCTTAATGGCGGCGGGTCTGTATATATCACAGGCAACAAGAAGGGGCTTTTTACCTTTCTTCTTGAACTGTCCGGCAAGTTTTGCCGTAGAAGTAGTCTTACCTGCACCCTGAAGACCGCACATCATAATTACGGTTATGGCCTTACCCGGCTGGAAAGCAATCTCTGTGGTCTCGGAACCCATAAGAGATGTCATCTCTTCATTAACGATCTTGATGACCATCTGTCCGGGATTCAGTCCGTTCATAACGTCCTGACCCACAGCTCTTTCTTCAACCTTCTTTATGAACTGTTTTACAACCCTGAAGTTAACATCCGCTTCAAGCAGGGCCATTTTAACATCTTTACAGGCTATTTTGACATCTTCTTCCGTAAGACGTCCCTTACTTCGAAGATTCTTAAATACATTCTGTAATTTATCAGTAAGACTTTCAAATGCCATATTATACCTTATATTTCGTCCAAAATATCTTCGGCAAGTTTTTTCACTTCGGCCTGGCCCGATAACGACTCAATCTCTTTTAATGAGGCTCTTATCTTCTCGAACTTCATAACCAGATGAAGCTTGTCCTCATATCCCTCAAGAATCTTATCGCACCTCTTTATAAGATCATGGACACCCTGTCGCGAGATATTGTATTCATCCGCAATCTCACTTAAGGATAAATCGTTGTAGACAAGCTCTTCATATATTTTCTTCTGGTGTTCCGTAAGCAGTTCCCCATAGAAATCATATAAAATTCCGCGTTCTACAATTCTGTCCATAATCTTTCCTGAAATGTCTAACAAACATTCATTCAAGTGACAAGCAATATTCCTTGACACCAACATGTAATATATTATTACAAAGAAATATGCCTGTCAAGTATTATTTCTTTACAGGCATATTGCTATATTACATCATGGTTTTTACAATCTTGGGTCTGTAATTCTCTTTCTCAAGTCTTTCAAGGATTGTATTCTTGTGATCGGTACCGAAAGCTTCAAGAGTGATCCTGAGCTCAACCGCTGCATTTCTGGTGATTGACACGAACTGTTTGTGCTCAAGCTTAATTACATTACCGTTCTCTTCCGCTATAACCTTGGATACTCTCGAAAGTTCACCCGGCTTATCGGGAAGAAGTACAGATACTGTAAAAATTCTGTCTCTCATAATAAGTCCCTGTCTGACTACCGATGACATGGTGATAACATCCATGTTACCTCCCGACAGAATTGAT
>JAEEGL012487244.1_pt1 | contig 11846 bp, 9 predicted proteins | sample 9134231 | NCBI WGS metagenome assembly JAEEGL01 (sample SAMN16246548, study PRJNA631951) | gut metagenome | biome: gut microbiome; feature: rumen; material: fiber-attached | host: Bos | place: Iran: Karaj | collected 2018-10 | reverse complement strand
GCATTTGGCATATTCGATTTCAGCAAGACAAGTAACCCGGAATCCACCCTGTTTGAGCCGAGTGAGACTACACATGAGTCGACACCGGAGCAGACGGATGTAACCGATGGCGTGGAAGTACCGGATGTAGTGGGCAAGTCATACGCAGAAGCCGTTGCGACCCTTAACAGGGAAGGCTTTGAAGTGGATCCTGTAGAGGTGGCCAATGACTCTGTGGAAAAAGGCTGTATAGTTGACCAGATCCCGGCTGCGGGAGAATATGCTGCAAGAGGCAGCAGTATCACGATCAGTGTCAGCCTCGGACCGAGTGAATCCAAGGTAACGGTGCCTCAGGTACTTGGACTTGATCCGATGGAAGCGACAGCCATGTTAATAGAGAACGGACTTCAGGTCGGCACCATTGAAGAGACTACCAACTCGGATATCAACCTTACAGGTAAGATATGCTATCAGAGTTATATGGAAGGCTCTACAGTGGATGCGGGTACTGTAATAGACTTAAAGCAGAGTATAGGCGTCGGCATAGTGACATACAGTTATATAGGCAATGTTGAGAGCCCTTCGGTAGAGGACGGAGACTATACAAGCGGTACGGAAGCAACTGTCATACTGACGACATCCACCGGCGTGGAACTTAAGAGAGAGACTACTTCCAATTTCCCGGTATCCATGAACATATCCGGCATACCGGACTGTGATTCGGGTATCGTGAGCATAGTATATTCTGTTACGATACCGGGTGCCACAACTACGGATGCGGACGGTAATCTCATAGAAGTACCTTCGATGACGGAGGAACGTACCATTACCAGAACTGTCACATTTACACAGGAATAAGGGGAGGGTCATACCATAGAGAGCAATCCCGGGACGATAAGAGGAAAGATAATAAGAGGAATAGCCGGCTTCTATTATGTTCATAATGGAAGCCGTATTTTTGAATGTAAGGCAAAGGGGATATTCCGTAAGGACGGCATTAAGCCTCTTGTGGGTGATGATGTTCTTATAGAGGTGCTCGATGAGGAAGCGTTTTTGGGGAATATTGTGAGCATTCTGCCGAGAAAGAGCGAGATCATACGTCCCGCAGTGGCAAATGTGGATCAGGCCATGATCATATTTGCCATTACTCATCCTGAGCCCAACTTCAATCTTTTGGACAGATTTCTTATCATGATGCAGCAAAAAGGACTTCCGTGCATCATATGCTTTAACAAGCAGGACATTGCCGGAGAGGAAGAAAAAGAAGAGATCAGATGTGCTTATGAGAATTGCGGCTGCAGGGTGCTTTTTACCAGCGCGACAGAGGAAGACGGACTTGATGAGATAAAGGATGTGCTTAAGCATAAGACGACTACAGTGGCCGGTCCCAGCGGAGTTGGCAAATCGAGCCTGATCAACGGACTGCAGGCTAATGTAAAGATGGAGACAGGTGATATAAGCGAAAAGATCGACAGAGGACGTCATACGACCAGGCATTCCGAAATGATAGCCGTTGATGAGGATACATATATCCTTGATACTCCGGGTTTTTCTTCGCTCAGACTGTTTGATATGACGACAGCGGATCTTAAGACATATTATGTCGAATTTGATGATCATAAGGATGAATGCAGATTCCTTGACTGCAATCATTTATGTGAACCCGGCTGCGGGGTAAAAAGGGCTGTGGAAGAAGGTTTGATAAGCCGGATCAGATATGATAACTATGTTATACTGCTTAAGGAACTGAATGCAGGAGAAAAAGGTACCGGATATCGAATATAAGAATCGTTCCCTTTTTGGTTGAGAAAAGGAACATATTCATATACAATGAAAAAAGTGATTTGCCCGGATATCATTCGTGTCTGGATGCTTGCAGCACTTATCGAAATCTTCGGAGTTACTCCGACATAATATAAAGGAGGTTGACATAACATGAAGCTCGGCATTGTGGGGATGCCAAACGTAGGCAAAAGTACGTTATTTAATTCACTGACCAAGGCGGGAGCCGAATCTGCCAATTATCCGTTCTGTACGATAGATCCCAATATAGGTATAGTACAGGTTCCTGATGAGCGCGTGGATAAGTTGGGTCAGCTGTACAATACCAAGAAGGTGACACACGCGACCATAGAATTCGTGGATATAGCCGGACTTGTAAAGGGAGCCAGCAAGGGTGAAGGCTTAGGCAACCAGTTTTTGGCCAATATCAGGGAAGTGGATGCCATAGTACATGTGGTAAGGTGTTTTGAGGATGCCAATGTAGTACATGTGGACGGATCGGTAGATCCTAAGAGAGATATAGAGACTATCAATCTTGAACTTATATTCTCTGATCTTGAGATACTTGAGCGCAGGATCGCCAAGGTGGCCAAGCAGGCCAAGATGGATAAGACCGTAGCCAAGGAATATGAGCAGCTTGAAGCCATCAAGGCACATTTGGAGGCAGGCAAGATGGCCAAGACCTATGAGGTGCCGGATGATGAGGATCTGGCAGCATGGTTTGATTCGTATAATCTTCTCACGGCCAAGCCTACCATATATGCTGCCAATGTAGCGGAGGACGATCTTGCGGATGACGGGGCGGGCAATGCCCATGTGAAGTCTGTAAGGGAGATGGCACAGGCCGAAGGCAGTGAGGTGTTTGTGATCTGTGCACAGATCGAGCAGGAGATAGCGGAACTTGATGATGATGAGAAAGCTATGTTCTTAGAAGATCTGGGACTTAAGCAGTCAGGACTTGATAAGCTTATAGCTGCAAGCTATTCACTTCTCGGACTAATGAGTTTCTTAACTGCAGGAGAGGATGAGTGCAGGGCCTGGACAATTAAAAAGGGTACCAAGGCACCGCAGGCAGCAGGCAAGATACATACCGATTTTGAGAGAGGATTCATTAAGGCGGAAGTAGTCAACTATAAGAATCTTCTTGAACTTGGAAGCCTCTCGGCAGCAAGAGACAAAGGGCTTGTAGGCATGGAAGGAAAGGATTATATCGTACAGGATGGAGATGTTATCCTGTTCAGATTCAATGTCTAAAAAAGTGCACAAAAATTTAATTAAAATTTCGTGAAATATTCACAATAGGGCAAAGCCAACCACTAGATATAGTGGTTGGCTTTTTTCTTACGCCCAAAATATCCCAACCACCCGTCGAGAAGCTGATAGAATCAACGATTTCGAGAACTCCGGAATAAAAAAACACTTGAAATGGTGCCTTTTGGAACGTATAATGTGGGTAAAAGTGGTTGCCAGTGGAGAGATTGTGTCACAAAGTGGTGGATTCTGATAAAAGCAACGCTTTGAATGGTAAAGCTTATGTTCATGGGAGAATACAACCATACAATCGATCCGAAGGGCAGGGTGATAGTCCCGGCCAAGTTCAGAGAAGCACTTGGCGATGACTTCGTAGTTACCAAGGGACTGGACGGATGTCTGTTCGTCTATGACAAGACAGAATGGACTGCTTTTGAAGAGAAGCTTAAGACACTGCCCATTACCAACAAAGATGCCAGAAATTTCGTGAGATTCTTTCTGGCAGGAGCCACAACGGTTGAGGTGGATAAGCAGGGAAGGATACTTCTTCCGGCAGTACTAAGAGAATTTGCCGATCTTATCAAGGATGTAGTGCTCATTGGTGTGGCGAGCAGAGTCGAGATCTGGAGCAAGGAGCGTTGGGACGGCACTGCGAAGTTTGATGATATGGAAGATATAGCCGAACATATGGCGGAATTGGGACTTAGTATCTGATGGATTTTGAACATAAATCGGTACTGTTAAGCGAAGTGATAGAGGGACTGAATATTCGTCCGGACGGCATATATGCAGACGGAACCCTCGGAGGCGCCGGTCATTCATCCGAGATACTTAAGAGGCTGTCGGAGAAAGGCAGACTGATAGGGACGGACCAGGACGCGGCAGCAATAGAGGCTGCAACTGCAAGAATAGGATCGGATAAGAGAGTTCAGATATTTAGAGACAATTACGAATATCTTCCGGATATTTTGAAAAATGCAGGTATAGACAGAGTAGACGGCATATTGCTTGATCTGGGAGTGTCATCATACCAGCTTGATACGACAGACAGAGGTTTCTCCTATAAATCAGACGCGCCTCTGGACATGAGAATGGACCAGAGGCAACGCGTCACAGCAAAAGATATCGTTAACGGATATGAGGAGAAGGAACTCTTTAGGATAATAAGAGATTACGGCGAAGAAAAATTCGCACAGAACATTGCCAAACACATAGTCCTTGCAAGACAGGATAAGCCGATCGAGACAACATTCGAACTTAACGAGATCATAAAAGCCTCGATACCGGCAAGGATGAGACAGGACGGACATCCGTCAAAGAGGACATATCAGGCGATCAGGATAGAGTGCAACAGAGAATTGGAAGTACTAAAGAACTCGATAGATTCCATGATAGATATGCTTGATGACGGAGGAAGGTTGGCTATCATCACCTTCCATTCACTGGAGGATAGGATCGTCAAATCGGCCTTTAAGAAGGCGGAAGATCCGTGTGAATGTCCTCCGAATTTTCCGAAATGTGTATGCGGTAAGGTAAGCAGGGGAAAAGTTGTTAACAAAAAACCGATCACGGCATCGAGGGAAGAGTTAGAAGGTAACAGCAGAAGCAAGAGTGCAAAGTTAAGGATATTTGAAAGAAGGATCTGAAGGGGGACGGATTCCGATACAAGGATGTATGAGTACTTAGATGTACACATGAGGGATCAAAGGTGAGTAACAGCGTTCGTTACAACAGGAATTACAACAGAGGATATAACAGAGATTCCTACAGGGTTAAGATCACTACAGGTAAGAACAGTTACTATGTAGAAGGCAACGCCGTAAGAGAAGCGGAACCGTACAGAGAGAACGGACCGCAGATCAAGAAGGTCAACCCTGCTGCGAAGCGTAACAGAGAAAGAGCCAAGAGAATGAATCTTGGTTACGTTCTCTTTTTGTCGATCGCTGTTTGCATTACGGCCATAACTCTGTTAGGATATATTAAGTTACAGAGTGAGCTTACGGTCAGCAGTAAGCGTGTGGCAGCCCTTGAAAGAGAGCTCAACAATTTGAAGCTTACCAATGATGAGAATCTTGCTCGTATCAATGCATCTGTCAATCTTGAGGAGATCAAGCAGGTCGCCGTGGAAGAACTCGGAATGACCTATGCCAAAGAGGGACAGGTTGTTGTTGTGGGAAGCGAGGGGAGCGATTACGTGAGGCAGATACGGGATTTGAAGTAGCGATCAGGTTGTAGTATGAGCATTCCGGGCAGAAGATTTGGTAAAAAGATGCAGGAAAAGCTGGTGGTGCTGTATTTGATAGTACTGCTGGCTTTTGTTGGGTTAAGTATAAAACTGATAACGATCACGCGTGATAACGGAGAACAGTACAAGAAGCAGGTGCTCAGTCAGCAGCAGTATGAGAGCACCATTATCCCTTTTAAGCGCGGAGATATCCTTGATGCCAAGGGCAATAAGCTGGCATCAAGCGAAAAAGTATATAATCTTATTATCGACAGTAAGAACATATTGCGAAAAGAAGAGTATCTGGATGCGACCATGCAGGCTCTTTCGCAGTGCTTTCCTGAATTTCCCGAGAGCGAGATCCGCCAGTATATCAATTCCAATCCTTCATCACAGTATTATGTGACACTTAAGAAGCTTTCTTATGATGAGATAGCCGATTTTGTCGAGATGCAGAATGATACCAAGAATAATCCCAATATCAAGGGCGTATGGTTCGAGGAGGAATATAAGAGAGTATATCCCAATAATGAGCTTGCCTGTGATGTGATAGGATTTACCGGCAAGGATAATGTGGGTTCTTACGGTCTTGAGCAGTATTACAACGATACGCTAAACGGTACCAACGGAAGGGAGTATGGTTATTTAAGCGAAGATGAGACTTTGGAGAGAACCGTGATACCTTCCACGGACGGTTACAATATTGTGACCACCATAGACGGTAATATTCAGCAGATAGTCGAAAAATATCTCTACGAATTCAATGAAGAATATAAGAACACGGCGCGTACCGGTAACGGTGCCAATAATACCGGCTGCATCATCATGGATGTGAACAGCGGTGAGATCCTGGCCATGGCAAGCTATCCGTGTTTTAACTTAAATGATCCGAGGAATACCGACGCCCTTTTGGGTTCGAGATATGTCAATGATAAAGGATATATCGAATATGAGGCCAATTCATTAACTGAGGAGAATATTGCCGAACTTCTCCCTGATGATGCTGCCATATACCAGAATCTTAATTATCTTTGGAAGAATTTCTGTATAACCAATACATATGAGCCCGGATCGGTCGCCAAGCCTTTTACGGTTGCGACGGGCCTTGAATCCGGCAAGATGACCGGTAATGAATATTATACATGTAACGGTCAGCTCCATGTCGGAGATCATGATATCAAGTGTCATAACTACAAAAAGGGCGGTGACGGAACACTGTCGGTCCAGGAGGCAGTGGAGCAGTCGTGCAACGTTGCACTCATGCTCATGGGACGTCAGATAGGCAAGACGACGTTCCTTGAATATCAGGAAAAATTTAATTTCGGACTTAAGACCAATATCGATCTATACGGAGAATCCAGGACGAACACCCTTGTATTCAATGACAGGAACATGGGTGAGACGGAGCTTGCAACATCGACATTCGGCCAGGGCTATAATGTGACCATGATACAGATGATCACTGCATTCGCTTCCTTGGTCAACGGTGGATATTATTATGAGCCGCATGTGGTAAAAAGAATCACGGCTTCAGATGGTTCAACGGTTAAGAATATAAGCCCGAGAGTACTTAAACAGACTGTGTCCGCAGCTACTTCAGCCAAGATAGTTGAGTATTGTAACGGAGTTGTGGTCAATGGTACCGGTAAAACGGCTAGACCCGCCGGATATGCAATAGGCGGTAAGACGGGTACAGCCGAGACCATTCCCAGAGATAAGAGGAATTACGTTGTATCCTTCATGGGATATGCGCCGGCAGATAATCCGCAGATCGCCATATACGTGGTCGTAGACAGACCGAACGTTGTATTCCAGGATGATGCAAAATATGCGACCAGAATAGTAAGAAGCATATTAACGGAAGTCCTTCCCTATATGAATATATATATGACGGAAGAACTGTCAGAGAAGGAACTTGAAGAACTTGAGAGTCTTGATATTACTATAAAGCATCCCGGTATGGAAGAGGAAGAAACTGAGGAGGGACAAGAAGGCGGTGAAGGCAGTGAGACTGCCGAGACTGATGTGATCGATGCCAACGGCGGAGATGTCACCTCGTCAACACGTCCTACGGATGAAGAGATGCAGTCGGATGATGTGGAGACTGCACCGCTTACGGGAGCGATCTTTAATACCGAGACCGGACAACCTGTAGTGGAGGGTGAAGAAGATGAGCCGGAATAGAGGGATAAGCAAGTCCAAGGGCTATATCGACTACACACTTATATTCATAATATTGCTCCTGCTTGGGTTCGGACTCATCATGGTCTATTCCACAAGCTCTTATGAAGCATCCATGTCGCAGGCACTGCACAATAATGCCGCTTTTTATCTGAATAAGCAGGCATTCGCCACAGTGTTCGGACTGGCTGCCATGTTTGTTGTTGCCATTTTGCCGTACAGAATGTGGGAACATTTTGCGGTCCCTGCGTATGTTGTGTCTGTTATACTCATACTTTTGGTGCTCACGCCCTTGGGTATAGAAGCTAACGGTGCAAGAAGATGGCTTAATCTGGGTATATCTTTACAGCCTGCGGAGATAGCCAAACTTGCGATGATCATATTCTTGGCCAGCCTTGTTACCAAGATGGGACCGGGAATAAGAACAAGAAAAGGATTCGCAGTGGTTCTGTTCTCGCCTTCGCTTATCTGCATTTTGGTATGGGGCGTGACCAAGAATCTTAGTTCTGCGATAATCATTTTTACCATAGGATATATAATGCTTTTTGTTGCCAGCCCGGATTATAAGAAGTTTGTGTTCTTAACGCTGGGAGGTCTGGCTATAGCGGCTTTTGCCGTATTTATGGTAGTCCAGTTGTCCGATACAAGCTTTTTCGGATACAGAGGTCAGAGAATACGTACGTGGCTTGATCCTGAAGCCTATGCTTCGGATGCGGGATTCCAGACACTGCAGGCACTCTATGCCATAGGTTCCGGCGGTCTTTTCGGGAAAGGGCTTGGACAGAGTACTCAGAAACTCGGATTTGTTCCCGAGGCACAGAACGATATGGTATTTGCGATCATCTGTGAAGAACTGGGACTTTTCGGCGGAATATGTATCATAGCCCTGTTCCTGCTCCTGTTATGGAGGCTGATGCTCATAGCCAACAATGCCAGAGATGAGTTTGGCGGTCTTTTGGTGACAGGGGTGATGGGACATATAGCAGTTCAGGTGATACTTAATATAGCCGTTGTGACCAATACGATACCCAATACGGGTATATCGCTTCCTTTTATCAGTTACGGAGGCTCATCCGTGATGTTCCTCTTAATCGAGATGGGGCTTGTCTTTTCTGTTGCCAGGTCTATAACCATACCGGAGGACTAGGTTATGGCTAAGAAGGCAGCACAAAAGAAAAAGGGCAATCCCAATAAAAAGCTACAGGGCAGACCACAAAACAGGTCAAAGAACAGTGCAAAACCAAAGAGCACCAGGAAAGCTGATGGAAAAGCACCCGGTAAAAAGCAGAGCACTCAAAGAATCAAAGAAGATAAAGAAGTAAAAAAATCTGAGACCATGAAAGCGTACGAGCGACAGAAGAAGCTGGAAGATACCATGCCGCTCGGAGGTGCGCTTCTTCAGGCCACATCTAAGTTGCCGGTTCCCGGCATGCAATACAGAAAACCCGACAGATGGGGGATCAGTAAGAAGATCCACGATATAAAAAAAGGATTTGGAAAGACGATGATCAAGATAGCGGTGATCGTTCTGGCTCTTATTGTGCTTTTGGGCGTGGGTATAATACTGATCAACCATTTTTTTAAGGTAAACAGCGTTACCATAGAGGGTAACAGACACTATACGAACGATCAGATAACGGATATGGTGCTCGGAGGAAGACTCGGGCAGAATTCCATATATCTGTCCATGAAGTATAAGAATAAGGATATTGAGGATATCCCGTTCATAGAGACGATGAACGTGGATATAGTGAGTCCTTCTGCCATAAAGATCACGGTCTATGAAAAGGCCGTAGCCGGATTCGTGGAATATATGGGGCGGTACTTTTATTTCGACAAGGACGGTACGGTGATCGAGTCGTCGGAGGTAAAGACCGGCGGAATACCGCAGGTTCTGGGGCTTGACTTTGACCATATCATATTGTACGAGAAGCTTCCCGTAGAGAGTGATGAAGTATTTAAGCAGATCCTTGAGATGACGCAGTTACTTGACAAATATGGGATCGACATGGAAAAGATCTATTTTGACAAGGATTACAACATGACGTTATATTTCGGGCAGGCACGTATTAAGATTGGAGATTTTACGAATATAGATGAAAAGATAATTCGACTTAAAGATATCCTTCCGGAGCTTGAAGGTAAGAAGGGAGTGCTCAGATTGGATAGCTACAACGGCACCGACAGTATAATCACATTCGAGGTTGATAAGTGAACGGATGGTTGGGTTACATAAGGTGGAAACGTTGATTTTTTCGACATTTTTAAAAAAAAGGCATTGCGAAATCCTCAAAAAAAATATATTATATACAGTGTGTATTTAGAAAAAGGAGGACGGTCCTTTGCTCGAATTAAAGAATAGCGAGGCGGAAAGCGGAGCGAAGATACTAGTTGTCGGAGTCGGGGGTGCCGGCAATAATGCGGTTAACAGAATGATAGAAGAGGAGATCGTAGGTGTTGATTTCCTCGGTGTTAATACAGATAAGCAGTGGTTGGCTAAGTGTAAGGCTTCCACGCTTCAGATCGGAGAGAAGCTTACCAAGGGACTTGGTGCAGGAGCCAAGCCGGAAGTGGGACTTAAGGCAGCTGAAGAGAGTTATGATGAACTTCAGGAGGCTATTCGGTCTTATAATATGATATTTGTTACCTGTGGAATGGGCGGCGGAACAGGAACCGGTGCGGCACCTGTTATTGCCAAGATCGCCAAGGACATGGGTATACTTACAGTCGGCGTTGTCACCAAGCCTTTTGATTTTGAGGCTAAGACTCGTATGGCCAATGCACTTAACGGAATCGGCGAGCTTAAGAAGGTTGTGGATACGCTTATTGTGATCCCCAATCAGAAGATCCTTGAGATCGTAGACAGACGTACTACCATGCCCGAAGCGTTTAAGAAGGCTGATGAGGTATTACAGCAGGCCGTTAAGGGTATTACGGACCTTATCAATGTTCCTTCAGAGATCAATCTTGACTTCGCGGATATCCAGACTGTCATGAAGGATAAGGGCATCGCACACATCGGTATCGGTGTAGGTAAGGGCGATGACAAGGCCAAGGAAGCGATCAAGGCAGCGGTTGAATCTCCGCTTTTGGAGACAGATATCAAGAGCGCTACAGATGTGATACTTAATGTTGTTGGTGATATCAGTGCATTTGATGCACAGGATGCGGCTGAATTCGTTGAGAATATCACAGGTGATGATATCAATCTTATTCTTGGTTCGAGATTTGATGATTCGGAGCCTGAGACATGTCAGATCACACTGATCGCTACAGGACTTGATGAAGTCAGGACCAATGTGACCATAGGCAACAGGGCAGGCCTTACATCAAGACCCAATCTTGGAGCCAGACCTTCAGTTACTGCACCTAATCCGGCAGCAAGACCGACAGTCGGACTTGCCTCTGAACAGGGAAGCAATGCCGGCGTGAGACCTGCAGTCAATCCGACAGTGGCAGCGGCACCGAAGCCTGCACAGACAGCCGGACAGAGTGTGACTCCTGTTACACGTAATTTCGGTCAGAGACCTACGGATATCAAGAGTAAGATAGAAGAGAATCAGATTCAGATTCCTTCATTCCTCATGAAGAAATAGAAGTTTACAGGTATATTTATATAAGAGGTGATCATATCACGGGAGAGACTTATCTCCCGTGATTTTTTTGACCAACTTTGATATAATAGAAATGTATTGCAATTACAAAATGTTGGAGGATTACGGATGAAACTATCAGTTAAAGAAAAGGCGTCTTACGGCCTGGCGGCAGTGGGCAAAGATATGGTATATATGCTGTCTGCCAGCTATGTGCTGTACTATTACCAGGATATTCTGGGAGTGAGTGCGATAGCGATGGGTGTGATACTCATGGCTGCGAGAATATTTGATGCATTCAATGACCCAATAATGGGCATTATAGTAGCCAAGACCAAGACCAAATACGGCAAGTTCAGGCCATGGCTCTTTATAGGAACGATACTTAATGCGATCGTCTTATACATCATGTTTGCGGCTCCCCCTTCTTTGGACGGCAGGGGACTGGTGGCATATGCTGCCGTGATCTATATACTGTGGGGTGTGACCTACACCATGATGGATATTCCTTTCTGGTCTATGATCCCGGCTTTCACTGAAAGCGGCAAGGAGAGGGAGAATCTCTCTACTCTCGGAAGAAGCTGTGCCGGAGTGGGATCTGCGCTTGTTACGATCATCACAGTTAAGTGTGTGGAGATATTGGGACGCGGCAGTGAGAGAGCGGGCTTTATGTCATTTGCGCTTATCATTGCCATACTGTTCATAGTATTTGAAGTGATAGCATGCATCACTATCAAGGAGAAGTCTACCGTAGATGTTGATTCTCCTTCTGTGGGTGATATGTTTAAGAGCCTTATACAGAATGATCAGGCTATGGCCATAGTGATCGCAATAGT
>JAEEGL012104797.1_pt1 | contig 11846 bp, 1 predicted proteins | sample 9134231 | NCBI WGS metagenome assembly JAEEGL01 (sample SAMN16246548, study PRJNA631951) | gut metagenome | biome: gut microbiome; feature: rumen; material: fiber-attached | host: Bos | place: Iran: Karaj | collected 2018-10 | reverse complement strand
GCCGCTTTCGTAGGCTTCGTTGACGCGATCCCATGACTTGAGGATGCGGGCCTTCTTGTGGGAGAGGACGAGTTGTCCGTTGGAGCCTTCCTGGCTTTCGACATAGACCTCTACCTTGTCGCCCACGGCGAGGTTAGGATTGGTGCGGAATTCCGCGATCGGAATAACACCATCAGATTTGAAGCCGATGTTGACAACAACCTCACGGTCAGTCTTGGCAACCACAGTACCCTCGATGACATCATGGTCAACGACTTGGTTCATGGTGGCGGCATACTTGTCCTCGAGCTTGGCGCGCTCGGCATCGGAGTAGTTGTCGAATTTCTTGTGTGAAGTGTTCCAGTCGAAATCTTCAGCGGGAACAGGTTTCTGTTTGGGAGCCTTAGGGGCTTTCTCAACGGCCTTTTCTTCTACTGGCATGGCCTCGTTGATGATGTTTTCGTTTTCTGCCATTTGTTTTTTTGTTACTTGTACCCGTCAGGACTCCAGAAACGTCCCTCCGAGGAGGTTAAACTTTTCATTATCAACTCAAACCACTGATGTCACCATCATTCCTGGATATGGTTTGAATCGGGCTGCAAAGATACATAAAAAAACTGAACCAAAACACCTTTCGTTTCATTTTTGATGATAGACAATAAAAAAGTGGCAACCTCCTGCTTGATAGAAGGTTGCCACTACTTCCTGTGTTCTTATTGTCAGGCTTACTTATTTGACAATCAGTCTGCCATAATATACCTTGCCTGACTCCGTGAACACTTTCATGAGGTAGGCACCGGAACTCACAGACCCGCCTATGGTCACCGTGTTACCAGTGATATCCGTCTTGCAGACGGACACGTCAAGCACGTTGTAGATCTCCACCCTGACCTTGCCAGCGTCCTCGGGCAGGCTCAGCCTGACCTCACCGCCTTTCGCCACAGGGTTAGGATAGATCCTCAACATGGTCTCAGCATTCTCTGCCGTCTCGGTCAACATCCTGAAGTTCAGGACCACAGGATTGTCAAGGTTGCCGATGACATCATCCGATGTAAACACAAAGCTTTCCTCGGCATCCGTGCCATACTCGTATCCGTTCTCCGCATCGTACAAGCGGAATGTCACTTCCTCGCCTCCGTTGCCAGAGACAGGGATCATGGCATACCAACGGTCACGTTTGGCGTTGTGGAGCAGACGCATGCTTCCCACCATCTCGCCGTTGCTGAAGGCTCCCAACTCCAACTGTTCGGTACGCTGTTCTATACCGTCCACAGCGACCACGGCAATGATGCTCATGTTATCTGGATAGGCATAGACATCGGACTTCCAGAAATGGTCACCCTCTGGCTCGACAGCGACACCCCTTCCGTTATGATACTGGAAGCTGTGTGGCTGGCTGCTTTTATAAACATAACCCTGGCCCGGCTCCATGACGTGCAGTGGTCCAAACCATTTGGACTCACCGTCATAAACCGCAAACACCCTCTTCGACTTCAGCAAGTCGCCTTTGTTCGCATCGAGGTTCATCAGCGCGTCTTCCAATGTCTGTGCCACAGGAATGGGATAGCCGATCCAGCTCCAACCCGCCGACATCTCAATATTCAGTTGCGACACATCGGTTCTGAATCCCGTCATCACTGACGACACTTCCGCGCTTGTCCGGATGTGGTACATGCTTTGGTTGTTGAGAGTGAGCTCGCCATACCAATCGCCCTCATCGTAAATGATGTAGCCGTCGTTTTGTGACTTCACCATGATGCCGTTGTCGCCCAAAGCCTCTTCGAGAGCGGTCAGACCGTTATCGGAAAGGTCGATGTAGGACGACCACCAGTTCCAACCACGAGCGAGGGCGACTTCTTGTGAAGAGGCCGGCACCGGTTCATATTCAATCGTATAGGTTGCCATCTGCCCAGTGGCGAAGTTATCCACAATATGGAGTTTGTTCTCATGGATCGGGGAACCGTCATCGGGCATGGTCGCCCAAGTGATCCAAACATTGCTGAGCGGGATCTCCTGGCCGTCGTTGCGGGTGCAGCTCACAATGTCATATTGGCCTTCCGCCGGGTCATCAACACAAGCGTAGTTCCAACCTTCTGAATTCGGTGTGACGATAAGTTGAACCGTTCTGTTGGTGTTGGTAAGCGTGCCTTCAGTGAAAGCCGCAAGCATCTTGCCCACAGGGGCAGTGCCGCCATGCGAGAAATAAATGATGTCGGGCGTATGGTTGAAATCGACGGTCTCGTTCACCAAGAAGTCGTTGATGCCGTCTTCAAGATCGCCGTAAGCGTTGACAGCCTTGATGAGCTCATGCGAATGAAGTTCTGTGACGAGGCTCAGCTGCGGGTTGCCCCAACTGTTATTGTGGATGACACGCGGTGTAGTGCTGATCACGCGGGCAAGCAGCGAGCTGGTGAAATACCACTCGGCGATGCCAGCGCTATTACTCTCAATAGTGCCAAACGGGATGTCGGTCAATCCAATCGGACGTGGCACGCCGTTCATGGTCGAACCCACCATGTTGAACTGGATGAGGAGGCCGTTTTGGTTCTCGATGATTTGCGGCTGGGCGCTTTGGAGATACACGTTGTTGGCGTTGCCCGCACCCACGTTGCGGATCATCATGGCGAGTTCAGCCGGCTCAGTGGCCTCCACGGTATCGGTGGTCAACGGGTCATCACTGATGATATGGCGTGAGATGAAATAATCCACATGAAGTTCGGGGCTGGGATTCACCTGCAGCCTCACTGGGAAGAGCGGATATGTCAGCTCCTCGCCCTCGAAAGGATCGATGAATGAGAAAGTACCACCGAAGGAATAGAACTGAGGTGTCTCAGGAGCCGCCTCGATGGTCGGGATCATCTCAAACACCACGGTGCCTTCGGTCTGCGCATCAAGGGTGCCAGTGCCGTCAACGCCAGTGAGTTGCGAGAGCGACTTCACGTTAATTTGGAACAGGTCGGTGCGATCCACACCGTTCTCATCTTTGATGACGATGTTCACGTCGATGTCCTGCATGGGATTGAAGGTGTGTCCGTTATAAATCTTCAAGGTGCCTTCGAAAGCCTCGCGGGTCATGGTCATTTTCTGGTTGAACTGGACGGTAATCTTGGCGCAGACATCGGTTTCATGTTCATGCGCAAGAGCGGAGATGCCGTTCATGGAATGGTTGAGCATTTCCTCAACATCGTTGAAGCCGTAGGCCTCGGCAGCTTCCTGCACTTCATCGAATTCGCCCACTAATTCAGAAACATCTTGGATGAAATCGGGGTCAAAACCAGCAGGAAGGTCGGCTTCTGTGTGATAACCGGCATCCCAGTACTCCACGCTTCTGTTCCAGCGTTCCACAAAGGCCTCGACATGCTCTGTGCTCACATACGACAAGTCGCTGACCTCGAGCAGTTGCTGCATGGCTTCAGAAGACATTGTATAGTTTGTGGTATCGACCAAAGCGAAGAAGTTGTCCATGAATTCCTCCAAATTCGGCTCATTATGCCATGCTTCATCGCCAAGAAGGTTGTCGAAAATCCCCACGGTTGCCTCCAAAAGGTTTCCAACCTGCTCAAATTCATCAAACAGAATATCCATCTGAGGAGCATCACGGTCAATGGGTTCGTCCTCCTCTCTGTAACATTCACGATAGCCTCTGGCAATATCTTTAATCAAGCCTACCGCAGACCAAATTCTACCAATCTTGGGAGAATCGTTCGGATTGAGAATTGCATCTGTTATTAGGCCTGCGATTACACACTTGCCAAAGATCCATGAACGATGAACTAATGCACCAAAACTGAATTCCACATCAAGGTCAAAAGCATCGGCAGCACAAGCACCCACCGTATTGGTATTAGTTCTAAAAATCAAATCAATTAAGTTTGTAGCCGCAGACACAATAATCTTCCAACAGGGGGTGCAACCGTCATTTGTAGGAATAATGATAGGGGGAATAATCTCATTATCCGGATTGTTTGGATTAGTGCAAGTATCACATTCCGGTTCCGGACCCCACGGGTTGATTCCACCTCCACTTGTGTTATGTCCGGGATAATACGTCCCGGAGTATCCTGTTGGCCATGGAATGATGCCTAACTCAAGTGCCAAGTGAAGGTAGTTAATATCATTGGGACCACCTGTACAGTGGGTCGTGATGACAACAGGATGGCCAAACTCCACCCATTTTCTTTCATAGTTGCAATAATAGTGATGGCGCAGCTTGGTGCTTCCTTCCACGCAGTCATCCACATTGCGGTCATCAGAAGGCACACGGGTTAAAGCGCACGGAATCGTCACCATAGTGTTGGCATGAAGCGTGTCAATAAAATCATACAATGACGAGAACTTATACTCGATGAATTCAGTAGGCATGTTGATTTCCACACCCAAAGCATCCACTAAACCGTCGTTGCGCACCGTCATGTTGAAATGGATCGTATCACCATATTCTATGGGGTCGAAAGCCGTAGGTGCCTGTATCGTGACCACAGGCACTGGCACATTCGTCTTGATCTCGCACACCAATTCGAACTCGTATTCATCCTCAATTTCAGTAGGCACCACCACCCACGAATAAGTGATAGCCTGATACTGTAGATAAACTTCTTGATGACTCTCACGGGTAGTCTGTCCTCCATCCACATAGATGACACTACTGTAACCCAAATGCGAATCGGCGGAGACGGAAAGATAATAGTAGCCCTCCGGCACGTCATTCACCACAAAGAGGCCGTTCTCGTCAGTCAAGCCTTCACCAACGGCCTCCAATGAGTAATAGCCCGTCAAGCGGACATTGGCACCAGCCAAGTGTGGCCCGAAGCCTCCGTTGGTGTTGTAAGTAAAGTCATCGGTCACATCCACAATCACGGTGGTGGCAGTGTCGGCGACAGCCTCAAAGCGGTAAGGTATCGAAGTGCCGCTACCGTTGGTGCAATTCACAGCAATGCTGCCACTATACTGGTTCAAGGCCACATTGCTATCCGGGAACAGCATCACGGAGAAAGCGCACGATTCACCCACTTGCAGCGACTCCATCGTGGCATCACCCACAAGCGACATCCACTCCACATCGGGCAGACTCACCGTGATAGCGCCAGTCTCGCCGTTGCCATAGTTGGTCACCATAAACGAAAGCACCTTCTGTTTGTTGCGCTGCATCGTGCCAGCCACCGAGGGCGGATACACATCCAAGGAGCCTCTGCGCGGACGACAATAGTAATAGCAAGTCAAATTCATGGTGACACCCTCATCAGTTGTCAGCACGAAAGGAACATCAACATAGTTGTTGCCCGTACTGACAACAGTGCCAGTGACGGTGTAATGCAGCTGCCCCACCTCAAGAGGTCCTAACTCGGTGAGGCCACTGATGTCAACGACACATCCCTCTGGCAACCCTAAACTGTTGACTTGTATGTTGCTGATTGGGATGCGGCTGCGGTTGCGGATCTCCACCACACCCGACACCGTGTCGTACTGATAAGGATTCCAGATGATGAAATCGCTATTGACACGTCCCATACCAGGGATGTCGAAAGCGTCATGAACCGTTGTGTCGTAGTCGCCGTAGGCACAGGAGCCCACCTGATAATAGCCCGACTCGGAATAAGCCGGGATATAATGCACGACATAGTCGCCATTGGCGTCCGATGCGGTCGGCATCGTGATGCGCGAACCCATCACACTCATATAGACCGTCACGCCCATGCCCGGAACTGGATTGCCGAGGATGTCATTCACATGGCCATAGATGTCGATGGTATCGTTTGAGGAATAGACCTCGTTTTCGACCTCGGTGGAGAACAGGTAGCGGTGACCCACGTTACCCATGAAATACACCGTGTCAACGAAGGACCCGGAGGCGATTCGTATAGCGGAATGGTAATACAACTGGTCAAGTGTAGGTGTGAAGGTCACGTTCAGCTGACCTCCATCCAAAGGACTCCAGTTGGCAGGATTCACTGTGAAATAGTCGGCATCCTCGCCCCAGCTGTTCTCTAAATAGGAATAGCTGATGTCCTCGGTGAGCGCGATACCCGAAACTGAGATGGTCTTGGTTCGCGACTGGCCCAAATCAACATCGCCGAAGTCAATCATCCCGCGAGGAACCACAGTCATCGAAGGGTTCAGCTGGCAAGTGAAGGTTCTTGTCTCACTCTCGCTCTCCACACATTCGTTTTTGGCCACCACACACCAGTGATACACACCGCCATGAGTCAAGCCATACACATGGTATGAAGTTGAGGTAAGGTTCACAGCGACAGGTGCCACAGGTCTTTCGCCATCACCTTGCCAAAAATAGAAATCATAGCAGTTGGCGTTGGGAATGGCATCCCAATAGATCTCCCTGTCAGTATCACGAACAATAAAATTGTTGGCCGGACTCATATAGCCGAAGTCGCCCAAGGGACGGATGGGCAGGATGGTCAGGTGCAGCGTACGGATACTGTCGCAGCCATAAATGGAATGGAATTCCCTCGAATAATTGCCGCTCTCGGTGTAGAGGCTGTCTTCCCAGAAATAGCTTCCGCACTCGGTCTCATTGTATTCATAATGGTACGAAGGATAAACTGTCAGATGCAAGGCGACGATACTGTCGATGCCATAGTGGCTCTCCAAGGTGTCATAATAAACACCGTTGGATGTGTAGTTGTGTCCGTGCCAGAATAAAGCATCGCAGGTGTAGGCTGTCGTGTCGGTGATACTCATCTCAAACTCGGCCACAAGGTTACGTGGAGCCCACACGGTGAAAGTGTAGTTGGCGTTAGTCGATACGCTATTCCCATTCTCTGTCCAGCGGATGAACTCAAAGCCCGCATTGGGCACTGCTCTCACCGTGGCTTGGATGCCTTCCTGATAATCACCACCGCCTGAGACCACACCTGCCGCGTCAAGGCTGGCCGTGGCATCGATATGATGCATGATCATTTCAAAGTTCGCCACAAAGATCCTGTCGTGGTTGGCAATGAAGCTGATACTGGTCTCCGTCGAGACAATGGTATCATTCTCTTCCCAATTAACAAAGGCATAACCCGTGTTGGGCTGGGCAGTCAAAGTAACAGGATCGGAAAAGTTGTAAGTACCTGATCCCGATATTGTTCCACCTTCCTCAGGTTGCACTGTGGCAGCAATAATGACCGTACTAAAGAAATGAGCCACCAAGTTGCGATCGTTATAGGCATTGAAGCTCAATGTGGGTTGAGTGGAGACCTCCACCCCGTTCTCTGTCCAATTGTAGAACTCAAAGTCACCGAGAGGTGTCGCTGTCAACACCACGGGATCACCATAGTTGTAGATACCAGCACCAGTGATGTTACCACTTCCTTCGGGGTCGGCCTCTGCAATAATATTCAAAGTCCGAATGACAAAATGGGCCACCAAATTGCGGTCGGTCTCAGCCACGAAGCTAAGAGAGGCCTCAGTAGATACCACCGTATCGTTCTCAGTCCAATTGGAGAAATCAAAGCCTTCATTTGCAATGGCATTCAAAGTCACCGTAGTGCCGTAGGCGTAAGTGCCAGCGCCAGTGATGCTGCCATTTCCGGCAGGCTCGGCAACAGCCACGATATTAAGTTGAAGTACCGAGAAGTTGGCCACCAAATTGCGGTCGGCTTGCGCAGTGAAACTGATACTCTGGTTTGCGGAAACCACTTCGCCGTTCTCTGTCCAGTTGTCGAACACGAAACCGACAGCCGGTGTAGCGGTCAATAGCACATGGTCACCATAGAGATAGGTTCCCGCACCTTGCACGGAACCACTTCCCGATGGAGTAATCACAACCTCAATGGAAAGCTCCTGAAGGGCAAAATGAGCCACCAGATCGCGACCGGCACTCACCACGAAAGTATATGCCGCCTCTTGCGAGACCACATTTCCGTTTTCAGTCCAGTTGATGAAATCGTATCCCGTGGCAGGCGTGGCTGTGACCGTGCATGACTGGTCTTCTTCGTATGCACCCGCCCCTTCAACGATTCCACCTTCGGATGGGTCGGCGGAAAGGGTAATCTCATAGTAGTTCACAGGCAATTGCACCGTCAGGATGGCCACCGATGAATACTGCACCCCGCATGACCCGCTGACTACACAACGGTAACGATAGCCGTTCATCTCTAACGTCACCATATTGACACTCAACGTATTAGTATTTTGATTGACATAATGCTTACCCGCAACCACATTGCTCCACGAGGCTCCCCCGTCCTGACTCTCTTGCCATTGGAATCCACTTGTAGGACCAGATGTGGCAATAGAGAAAGTGGTGTTTTCCTCCATAATCGCAGTTTGGTTGCTTGGCTGTTGTGTAATCGTAAAGCTATGGTCACCAACGCTCACGTTGCCATTACTATAGCTTGTAGGCAGGGCTATGCCTTGCGGGTTGGCATATTCGCAATAGGCAGTGTTCCAACTCAAGGAGCTGTTGCCCGACAAGGCCGTAAACCGGATCGTGATCAAGTTGCCGTTGCCGATGTTGGCCCCCTCAATGGATGCCCAAGCGATAAACACCTTCCCATGGGCGGCATTGACTTGCAACTGCCCGCCACTCAATGCGGGGTTGAGACCTTCATAGCCCGCATAAGTCAAAACGTCAGTGTTGTACGACAAAGCCAAACTGATGGCTCCCACATTGTTGCAGTTGGTCACTGAAATCGGGATGCCGAATTCGCTTTCCGAGCAAGTGTTCAAGCTACCTGCCGTGGTGACGATGGTTGGAATGAAGCCCTCAACATGCAAGGTGCCATAGTTGGAAATCACCGAAGGCTCGCAGGTGCCATTCACCACGCAACGATAGCGGAGACCCTCCATTGAGAGCTGCACGTCGTTGACATACAACGTACCCGAATTGACGTTGCTGTAGTGGCCGCCATTACTCAGATCCTCCCACGAGACACCCTGGTCCTGACTCATCTGCCATTGGAAACTCAATCCCTGACCCGAGGCGCTGATGGAGAAGCTGGTGTTGTTGCCTTCCGTCACCGTTTGGTCGGTCGGATGGGAGGTGATGCTCGGCGGGAAATAGATGGTCAGGTTACTCCCATTGAAGGAAGCTGGCAAGGTCTCGCCCGCCAAGTTGCTGTATTCGCATTGTAAGGCGTTCCATGACAGAGAGGAATTGCCCGATGCCGACTTGAAGACCAACGAAATCAGTTCGCCATCGCCGATTTCAAGGGTATGGTTCGACGAAGCCCAAGTAAAATATACCGTACCCCTACTGGCATTCACACGCATCGTGCCGTTGCCTAGTTGACTGTTCGCGTTTTCATAGCCAACATAGGTAACCAAACTTTCATTATAGTTCAATGCCAAGGAGATTGCTCCCACATTATTGCAGTTGGTCACGGTAACAGGGATAGAAAAGGCCTGGTCAGCACAAGTGGAGACAGAACCCGTTGAGGTGACAATGGTCGGGATAGGCGGGATGTAAGGTTCCACCGACAAGGTAGCGGCCTCTGAAGTCACAGGTGATGGACAGGTGCCACTCACCACGCAACGGTATTGGTTGCCATTCATATCCAAAGTGACGCTGTTCACATTCAACCTCCAGCTATTCACATCGCTGTGGTTGTTTCCGTTACTCAGATCTTGCCAATCGTTGTCAAATACGGTCTTGAGTTGCCACTGGAAGCTTAAACCTTGTCCAGACGCGCCCACCTCGAAAGTGGTGTTTTGGCCTTCCACCAAACTGCGATCGGAAGGATTGGAGGTGATGTCAGGCACCGTATAGACGCTCACCGAACCGTTGCTGTAGTTGGACTGGATGACGGTTCCCGAAGCGTCGCTGTATTCGCATAGGCTCGTATTCCAATTCAAACCAGTGGAGCCCTCAATGCCCACAAAACGCAACTCCACAAGAGTGCCATCACCCACGTTGACAGCACTCATGTTGGCCCAGGTCATATAAACTGTACCGCCGCTCGCGTTAATGAGCATGGTGGATACGGTGCTATTGAGGTTCTGATAACCTTGATAGCTGACCTTGGCATTGTCGAAATTTAAGGCTAAGCTGATAGCGGCCACGCCTTCGCAATTGCTCACCGTGACCGGCACTACCACCTCGGTCTCAGGGCAGGTCGAACCGCTACCGACAGCCGTGACGATGGGGTCGGCCATCGCCTGTATCCATGGAAAGATACAGCTTAGCAGAAAAAGAATTTTTATCTTGCGTATCATAACTTCTTATTTTTCAATGATTAATAACGAGGACTTTACCCAATTGCTTTCACCATCAAAGGTGACGCGGCAACAATAAGTGCCGGCAGCGAGCGACGAAGTAGCCAAACGCAATTCATGATGCCCACTCTCCTGATGAAGTTCAATGGCATCCAACACTTTCACACCCATCATATTATAGACAGCCACCGTCACGCGACCTGCTTCGGGCAGCTCGTATGTAATCATGCAAACGTCTTTAGCAGGGTTGGGATACATGGCCATAACATGGTCATCATTTCCTAAAAACTCACTCAAACTTAAGATCTGAGTGATCATGGAAGGCATGGAAAGCGTCACATTTTCAATTACTTGAGCATTTCCGTCAGCCAGTTCGGAATAGACATCCAAAGTAAAGGCAATAGGTTCGTCCAAGTTGCTCAAATCCTTAGTGTGAGCCTTAATGAGGATGAGCCCCCCGTTCTCGGCCAAGACCAAAGGTTCAAGGTCATACCATACGGTTTTCAGCTCGCCCTCGTTGGCGGCAAAGAGCAGACTCTCGCCCGTGGCGGCTAATACTACATCCTCTATCTCGATATATTCCTCGGGATAGCCGAAACGCAAGGTAAGAGCTCCCATCCCAATCGCGTTCTTAATGCTGACGGGCAGCTCCACCGTTTGATAGGAGTCGGTCAGTAACTGGCCTTCCGTCAACAGATTCATGTTTTGTTCGCGGTTTTGCGGGGTGTAGGAGCCGTTCACATCACCAAAGCATAGGAAGCTCAAGTCGTAGAGGCAAGTGTCGCCGCTGAAGCTGATGCCGTTAGGGTTGAAGAAGTAGAAGTCTCCCGAGGGGAATTGCTCGTCGATGGCACGACGCATGATGAGCATGGCATCAGTGCCGTTGATGTTGCCACTTTGGTTTACATCGGCAGCAGCAGCTTGGGCATCGACAAGGGTATCCAAGTGGACGAAGTGGCGCATCACCAAGAGGGCATCGGTGGCATTGACGCCAGCAAGGATGTCCACACCGAAGTCATCATCCAAGGTATTATAGACGCTGACTTGGTAGTTACTGAAGTCATATTGGCCGTTGCCATTGGTGGTGGTTGTGGCCATGATGCTGTCGTTCTCGCTGATGATATTCATCTCACGGTTACGCATCAGCTTGCCGTTGTAGGTTAAGGTGCCTTGCACATGGTCATAGTTTTCTATGGGAAACCAGCATACTGGCTCAAACGTAATGCGACCCTTGCTTGAGTCGTCCATTTTATCGTAAATCATGTTGTCATCAATGGCCTTGCTGCCGATTTCGCCCCAGAAGTTGTAGGACATATCGATGTCATTGCCGCCATCTTGATAAACAGCATAGCCACCATTATTATATATGCTGTTGGCGATATCTTGGGAACCACCCAATATTGGATTTGCATTGTTATTCAGATAAATGCCATGCGTCCCGTTGTTTCTGATCACACAATGACTTACATTTGGCGATGCATTATAAAAATATAATCCGTATCCATTGGCATTTTGGAAAGTGCAATTCTCAATCATCGAAGGCTGGTTGGTGCTGCTAAGATGCAAGTTGTACTCGTTGCCGTTCTCAATGATGCAATGCTTCAACACAGATTCCTGACCCGTGTAACTGTCACTCAAGTCATGGAAATACAATCCGTTCCATCCGCCAGACTCTCCATTTAAAGATGTGAATGTTATCGGTGCCTCCTCCG
>JAEEGL010801807.1_pt1 | contig 11846 bp, 9 predicted proteins | sample 9134231 | NCBI WGS metagenome assembly JAEEGL01 (sample SAMN16246548, study PRJNA631951) | gut metagenome | biome: gut microbiome; feature: rumen; material: fiber-attached | host: Bos | place: Iran: Karaj | collected 2018-10 | reverse complement strand
TTTTATTCGAGTACTCGGCAACTGACGCTTGATAAGATTGATGCCGATAAATATGCAGCATTTATCCGGGAAAAGTTTTTGCCTGTGGCGGTTGATGATGAGGCAATGGCCTATATTTTGGAATGGACACGTCGTCATACTTTCTACACCCAGTCGTTGTGTAACGAAATATTCAAAATGAAGCCTAGAGTGGTTTCTATTGCTGTTGCACGTAAAGCAAGCCGTGAGATTTTAGAAACGGAAGTGTCCAACTTTTTGCAGATACGCAATTTGATAACAGAGCAACAGTGGCGGTTGCTTATTGCCATAGCCAAGGAGCAGTCTGTTCAAAGTGTAACATCGGCACAATTTCTTGCAAAATATCAGTTGGGCAGTGCCACCAATGCGCGACGAAATTTAGAGTCTCTTACCGATAAGGAGTTGCTTCTCGAAACTGTAGGTCTAAATGAAAGGAGCTATTCTGTATATAATGTGTTCTTGTCGCGATGGCTTGAAGAAACTTACTGATAAACATTTCTGATAATTTATTAAATTTGCACAGATATTTGTTATTCAACAATTAAGAAACTCATTATATTGGCATACGATTTCCCGCCATACGATTGTCGTCTTGTTTGATTTTTGTAATTTTGCAAAGTCGTTTGTGTTCAAATTAATTGAATAGCTGCGAGGTAAAAAAGGAAAATAGAATATGCATATTACTCTTATAGCCGGGGCTCGGCCTAATTTCATAAAGATAAGCCCGATAATAAACGCAATAAAGAAGAAACAGTTGGATGGCGCTGATATTCAGTATAGCCTTGTGCATACAGGTCAGCATTACGACAAGCTTATGAGTGGTCTATTCTTTGAGGAACTCAATATTCCTGAACCAGATGTAAATCTTGCAGCAGGGAGCGGAACTCAGGCGGAACAGACTGCTTCCATTATGGTTGCTTTTGAGAAGTATCTGATGGAACATCCAACAGATTTGGTGCTTGTCGTAGGTGATGTTACATCGACTATGGCTTGTTCGATTGTCGCAAAGAAAATGGGCATAAAATTGGCACATGTCGAGGCGGGAATTCGCTCGTTTGATATGTCGATGCCGGAAGAAATAAACAGGATTGTTACCGATAGTCTTGCCGATTATTTTTTCATAACATCCGATTTCGCAAAGGATAATCTTAAGAAAAACGGTGTGCCCGATGAAAAAGTGTTTTTCGTCGGCAATGTTATGATAGACAGCCTTATGGCGAATATGCAGAGACTTCGTCGTCCTGAAATATTCGATAGCCTTGCACTTGAAGAAGGAAAATATATTGTGCTTACCCTGCATCGCCCCAACAATGTTGATGACATTGATACTCTGCTTGCTATGCTTGGGACTATTGACGAGAATGTAAATGGTACACCTGTCGTTTTCCCTATACATCCGCGTACTGAGCAACGCTTGAAAGGGGTTGACTATCATTTTGCAAATATAAGATTTGTGAAACCTTTAGGTTATCTCGAATTTATATATACTATAAAGCATTCTATGGCAGTAATAACCGATTCGGGAGGTATTACCGAGGAAACTACAATTATGCACATCCCTTGCATGACTTTGCGCGACAATACCGAAAGGATGGAGACTTGTACTGTCGGAACAAACGAACTTATTGGAACTAATCCTCAGAATCTTGTTCCTGCATTGCAGAAATTGTTTGCTGGCGAGTGGAAGCAAGGTGGTATTCCCAAGATGTGGGACGGAAAAACCGCAGAAAGGATTGTGGATATAATATTTAAAGAATTCAGCCGATAAACTATGAAGATACTGGTAATAACCCAGCATATTTTTCCAATCCAGACACCACGTTCTATTCGTAGCACCGAACTTATAAAGGAATTGGCTCGTTGTGGGCACGATGTCACCGTGTATGCAGTGTTGGGGAAATATGATTATAGTAGTTTCGAGAAAGAAACAGGCATTAAGGTAAAAGGTATTCCTATCCGTTGGGAAGTATTGCCGACAAGTAGCGATGGCCCCTCAAAAAGGAATTTTATAGACAAGGTAATGGGGCGTCTTTTTAGAAGGTTTGAATTCCCATTGTTTGAGTTTTATTATAGAATTCCCGAAATTATTGCAAGTGAGTCACAATATGATGCGCTTATATCGATTGCAGTTCCTCATCAGATACATTGGGGGTGTGCCAATGCAAAAATGAAATATCCAGAAAAATTTCCTAAGCATTGGATTGCCGATTGTGGTGACCCATATATGAAGAATGGAAAGACAAAGGAACATTTACAACGATTCGCAAAATATGAGAGGCTTTTTTGCGAGGCATGCGATTATATAACGGTGCCTATAGAGAATGCAAAAGAAGCATATTATCCAGAATACAGAGACAAGATAAAGGTAATTCCACAAGGATTTGATTTCGATTTGTCGGCGATCGGCAGGAAACAGGTTCATAATGATGTTCCTACATTCGCATTTGCGGGAATGTTTTATTCCGACATCAGGAATCCAAGGTTGTTCCTTGATTACCTGTGTGGATTAGAAATAGATTTCCGTTTTTTTGTTTATACGCGTTTCGACAATCTACTCGAAAATTATAAGGATAAACTGAAAGGAAGACTAATAATAAAGAATCCAATTCCTCGAACTGAACTTATTGATGTAATGTCAAAGATGGATTTTCTTGTAAATATCCGAAACGTAAATAGTCCGAATCAGCTTCCTAGCAAGTTGATTGATTATGGAATATCGGGCCGTCCTATATTGGATGTCGATCCTTTGAATCCCGATGTTGATGAGATAAATGCGTTTCTTTCTGGAGATTATTCGTCTGCATTGAGAATCAATAATTTGGAAGATTATCACATATCTAAAGTGGTTGATAAGTTTGAGACCTTGTTCCACAAACTCTTTTAATTGTCTAGGAAAAACTCCCTCAAAAAAGTTACAGGTTTTAGAAAAAGTCGTTTGAAAAAGTTGTAGTAATTGGCAAAAACTCCCTTGAAAAAGTTTCAGTAGGCTGATAATCTGCAATCTAATCCTAGTACGGATCCACATCTATCTCTGCATTGACCTGTGTCAACTCGGGAATGGACTTTATCATCTGCACTTTTTCCATAATGAAGGCTTTGACCTTGGAGGCCGAAATGCTTTTCTCGAAACGTACATGCACATTCATGATGTAATAGCTGCTGATGCGGTTTACGGCTGGCTCTTCTGGTCCGCGTACGCGCTGTTGCAGTACGGCTTTCAGTTCTTTCGCAAGAATGGCTGCTGCCTGAAAAGCCTTGCGGTAGTCCTTGTGCTTCAGATGGACTATTACGAAACTGCAAAGCGGTGGGTAGTGGAAAAGTTCGCGCTCGCGCATCTGGTTGTCAAACATTGCCTTGTAGTTGTTTGCCAAAACCTGCCGTATTATCTCGTGGTCGGGGCTGAAAGTCTGTATGATTACCCGTCCGCGCTTCTGCCTGCGCCCCGCACGTCCTGCAACCTGCGCCATAAGCTGGTACGACCGCTCGAAAGCTCGGAAATCGGGGAAGTTGAGCATGTTGTCGGCATTGAGGATTCCAACGAGGCTGACGTTCGGGAAGTCCAAGCCTTTGGTAATCATCTGCGTACCGATGAGGATGTCGATGTCGCCATTCGAAAACTCGTCGATTATGCGCTCGTAGTTCTTGCGCGACTGGGCGGTGTCGTAGTCGAGGCGGGCGATGCGTGCGGTGGGGAACAACGTCGCCACTTGTTCTTCAATCTTTTCGGTGCCAAGTCCCTTGCTTGTAAGGTTTTCGCTTCCGCAGTTGCCGCACTTTGTAGGTACGTTGAACTTCTCACCGCAGTAGTGGCACACGAGCTTGTTGTCGAACTTGTGCAGCGTAAGGCTGACGTTGCAGTTGCTGCAATGTGGCACCCATCCGCAGTCTTTGCATTCCATCATCGACGAGTAGCCACGGCGGTTCTGGAACAATATTACCTGTTCGCCTGCTGCGATTGCCGAGTTGATTGCCGCGATGAGGGTGGGGTGGAAGTGTCCTTTGTTTATCTTGCGGAAATACGCGTCCTTCATGTCGGCGACCTCGATTGTTGGCAACTGCACATTTCCGTAGCGTTCGGTAAGTTCTACGAGCCGGTAGCGGCCTTGTTGTGCGTTGTAGTACGATTCGACCGATGGTGTTGCCGAACCGAGTATTACGTTGGCATTGTGAATCTTGCCAAGCACAAGTGCCATGTCGCGGGCATTGTAGCGCGGGTCGGGATCAAATTGCTTGTAGGAGTTCTCGTGCTCCTCGTCGACGATTATAAGTCCGAGGTTTTCGTATGGCAGGAAAATTGCCGAGCGGACGCCCAAGATTATTTCGTATTTGTTGCCAAGGACTGCATTGTAAATTCCTGCGCGTGCCGATGCGGTGTGTTTGCTATGATAAACCTTTACCGAGGTGCCAAAATATTTCTCAAGCCGCGCAATTATCTGTGCTGTAATGGCAATTTCGGGCAGAAGGTAAAGGACTTTTCTGCCTTGTGCCAATGTATTCTGAATCAGGCGTATGTAAATTTCAGTCTTGCCGCTCGAGGTTACTCCGTGAAGCAAAACCGAAATGTTCTCGGCAAAGGCTGAATTTATTTCTGCAAACGCAATCTGCTGTGGTTCCGAAAGTGCCACTTGTTGAGAATCGGTTTCGGTGTCGAAATTGGTTTCGCGAACTTTGCGGTAGAGTTGCAGCAGACCATATTTCTGCAAGCTTTGCAGGCTCGATTTCGAGGCTTCGCAGCGTTCAAGTATTTCGCGCTCCTCGATTTCGATGCAGTCGCATAGGCGTGTCTGGCAAATGCCGACAAGCTGTTCGATAATTTGCTTTTGTTTACCGTTCTTAGCCATAATCTTGTCAAGAGCCACCTGGTTCTTTTCGGCTTCAATGGTCGAAAACAGCACGTAGTTGCGTTCTGTCGGCTTGTATTGCTTGGCAATTATCTGCTCATCGGAAACAAGTCCGCGGGCGACAAGCCTTTGCAATGCTGGCAATGGATTTTTTAGGCCGGTGACGTCAATAATTTCGTTGAGCGACGATACATGGCTAAGTGTTAAGGCGTTGAAAACGGCGAGGTCGCTTTTTACAAGGACTTCGTCGCTTGTAGGTGTTGCCGAAACCGAATATTTGCTTTCGCTGGTGGGCAGGAGTATCGATGGTATTGCGGCGGCAAGCACCTCGCCGATTGTGCAGCAATAGTACGACGACATCCAGTTCCAGAGTTTCAGCTGTGCTTCGGTGATGAAAGGTGTATCGTCGAGAAGCGCGTATATGGGTTTGATGTTGAAGTCGGTATTGCTTGCGTCGGTTTCCTCGACATTTACCACAATTCCCGTGTAAATCTTTTTCTTGCCAAAGTTGACGAGTACGCGCTGTCCATTTTTTATGGAAAGGCGAAATTCGTCGGGGACTTCGTAGGTAAAAGTTCCTGGCAATGCAAGTGGAAGTATGACGGAAGCGGTAAGCAAAAATATTTAAGAATTAATTGTTAACAATCAGTAGAGTCGTTGCGAGCAATGTCCAAAATTTGTAGAGTCGTTGCGAGCAACGACTAAAACTAGCGAGCAACGGCTATATTAAATTAATTAATCGGGCAGGCATTGCTGCGAATGCTGCTACCCGATTATGTTGGTTATTAATAAAATTAGCTGTTGAGTACGTCAACGATGTCGAGCATCTTCTGGTCGATGGTCTTGTGGTGCTTGATTGTCTTGTTGAAAGGCACAAGCACGATTTCGTTGTGAACCATACCGCACATTACGCTGCGCTGGTCGTCGAGAAGTGCGTCGATAGCAGCTACACCCAGACGGCTTGCGAGGTATCTGTCGTATGCCGATGGAGAACCACCACGCTGTATGTGACCAAGAACGATTACTCTCATGTCGAATTCCTCGCCATATTTTGCCATAGCGTTGCGGATGTCGTATGCGCCACCTGCATCGTCGCCTTCGGCAACGAGTATGATGCTCGAGGTTTTCTTTTCGGTCATGTACTTAACGAGCTTGTCGTGAACTTCGTCGAGGTAAGTTACTGTTTCTGGGATAAGTACGTCCTCGGCACCGCAAGCGATACCACTACGCAATGCGATGAAACCAGCATCACGGCCCATTACCTCAACGAAGAACATACGTTCGTGGCTGGCAGCTGTGTCGCGAATCTTGTCGACTGCTTCAACAACGGTGTTCAATGCAGTGTCGTATCCGATAGTCATGTCGGTACCGTACAGGTCGTTGTCGATTGTGCCAGGCAGGCCGACTACTGGGAATGGGAAGTTTTCGGTGAATTCCCTTGCGCCCCTGAATGTACCATCACCACCGATAACTACGAGAGCATCAACGTCGTGCTTTCTGAGGTTATCGTATGCAATCTGTTGACCTTCGATGGTTCTGAACCTGTCGCTACGTGCGGTCTTGAGGATAGTACCACCGCGCTGGATGATGTTACCTACACTTTTCGATTCCATTGGTATAAAGTCGTCGGCGATGAGACCTTCGTAACCTCTCATTACGCCCATAACTTCCAAGCCTTCGTGTAATGCTTTGCGTACAACGGCTCTAATTGCCGCATTCATTCCAGGTGCATCGCCTCCCGATGTGAGGACTGCTACTTTCTTTATGTTTGCCATTTTGTTCGATGTTTAAATTTTAATGAATTTTAATGTGCAAGTTTAGGATTTTTTTTTCGTATGTCAAAGAGAAATTTGTATGGTGAGCCGCAAAATTTTGCGGCTGTACAAATCTGATAGCATTTTATGTGCTGCGTACAATTTATGAATGATTAATCATCTTTCTCGCTTCGCTGATGAATTCCTCGTCAATGCCAAAGATTTCGGCTATGGTGAGACCTTCGGTCGGAACTTCCTCTTCGGTGGTGTGTACGAGAGAATAATCCATGTATCGGTTTATGTTTTCTGGCGTTACCTTCGTGCCTTCTGGGACTTGCAATCCTTTTACTCGCAAACGGTTGCATTGTGCTGTTATGCCGTTGTAGTGGGTTGTGATGAGGCTGCGGGTTGCATGTCGCGAAAGAATCTTTATGAAAGCGTTGACCAGTGCGCGGCCTTCGCTGGGATTGGTGGTGCGGGCAAGTTCATCGACTAGTGCAAGAATCTTCTGTCCCGACTTAACGGCCTTCAAAATCTTGTCGATGTTGAGCATTTCGATTGCAAACGACGACAGCCCGTTCACTTCCGACTGGGCATCGCCAATGCTGGTCATTATTTCTTCAACAGGTGCAATTTCGGCACTTTCGGCTGGCACGAAGAACCCAAATTGGAACATCAGCTGTATGAGCGACATAGTCTTGAGCACTACCGTTTTTCCCGACATATTTGCGCCAGTGATTAGGTTAGGAGTGTCGCCAAAATGTATGTCGATTGGCTGGAACTCTCCGCCACGTTCCTGTAGCGATTCTGCAACAACAGGATTGAACGCTCCCTTAATGTTTGTGTCGGTGGCAGAAATCGATGGTTTGCATAGTTTGAAGTCGCGGGCGAGCAGAGCCTTTGCCAGAAGTAAGTCCAAATAGGCAAGCTGGTCGTAGTTGGCTTGGATGGCATCGCTGTAGTTGCGCAGTTTTTCGGATAGGTGTTCGCGAATGCGGTCTTCGATTTCGATGCATTCGAGGCGTATACGTTCGGCTTTTTCGTTCTCGTTGGCATTCTTGGCGATGTCGTATTCCTTGCGGAGTGCGGCAAGTTTCTCGTCGTATGCCGAGTAGATGTAGAAGCTATTTATTCCGTTGTGTTCGGGGTCAAGTATCTCGACAATCGGATTTAGGTCGTGGAATGGCAGAATGTCGATGTTGCAGGTTGACAAAATCTTGCAGATGTCACGCGAAACCATGCAGAAGTTCTTTATCTCGAAGAGCTCGATGTCGTCGAGTGTCTGTGCCGAGCGCAGGTTGTGTATGGTCTGGTGTATGTCGTTCAGACAGTACATGCGGTGCTGCATGGCTACGATGCTCTTGGCGTTTTCACGGTCGCTGACGAAGTTGGTGAAAAAATCGAGCGTGTCGAGTTCCATCTGCAGTTCGAAGTCTCGAGTTATGAATTGCTGCGACAATAGTCGTTTGCGGCCTGCTGCCGAGCAGATTTCCATTTTCTCGTAGATGAAGCGAAGTCCGCGGTTTTCGTTGATATGTTGTTTTAGTGTTTGCATTGAAAAGTGTTTCTAAGTTTCTAGGTTTCTAAGTTGAGACGCAAGGTCTTGCGTCCTTACTTATGTTGATTTTAGTTGTTCTATTTCTGTTTTATAGTAGTGGTATATTTCGTAGGCGATGTCGTTGACCATGCCGCTGTAGAATCTGTCGCGCCCCAGTCCGACAACCCATCTTATTCCGTTTACGGGGTCGGCAAGGAACATGGCGTCGATGCTTTTTAGCTTGCTGTTGTTTATCGACGACTTGTATATTTCCATTCCGAGCTTTTGTTTCGAAATTTGCATTATTCGTGACGAAAATACGGAATTTATGGATGCCTTTTCGTAATTGGAGGCGTAAATCAGCGACTTGTCTTTCATAAAGAAAATGTCGGAATGTAGGCTGCGTCGGTAGTTGCCGTCCGTGTCGGTGATAATCAAGTCATCGACTTTTTTTTCAGCCAAAATGTTTCCGCTAATAAGTTCGTACTGGAAAGTTTGACTTGTTGTCGGACAGTGCAACATCGAAGCATCGAATATGTCGGTAAAGATGCCTTCCTTGTTGATGCTGTAGTATTCGTGCGGCAGACTTTCGACCGAAACAAGTGTCGAGAATGTGTTTGTGTCGGCAATTTTGCTTGTACTGTCGCTGTTGCGGAAGATAGTAATCGTGGCGACGAATTCCTTGTAGATGCGGTTTTTCCTAAGCAGGAGCATAATGTCGTTGGCAAAACCTTTTTGCTTGAACGACTCGCTGGATTGCATTCCAATCGATTCGGCAATGCGGGTTATGCATGCGAAGTAACTGCTGAAATCGTAAACAAAGCACGAATTTCCTCTCAGTTGCACACTGAACGAATCGCCCCACAGAACTCCACGGTTGTTGTAGCTCAGACAAGGCGTGTCCGAAGGCATTATGGTTCCGTTTAGCATTATGTGTCGTGCCATTATTCCGATGCTATTTGTTTGCAGATTTCAAGAATTCCAGAATTCGATTCGATGAGTATGCCCTTTACACCGGCTTTTTGGGCAGCTTCGATGTCGCGTTTGCCGTCGCCAATCATGTACGACTGGCTCGGGTCGATGTTGTAGGTTGCCATAGCCTTTTCAATCATCAGGCTGTTGGGCTTGCGGCATAGGCAGCGGCTTATGGAGTCGTGGTGGGGGCAGAAGTAGAAGTCGTCGATGCTGGCACCGAATTTGGATGTGTGCTGGCAGAGCTTGTCGTGCATTTGGTTTACGTCGGCTTCGGTGTAAAGCCCCTTGGCTATTCCGCCTTGGTTCGAAATGATTATGACAAGGAACCCAGCTTCTTTCAGCACTTTTATGGCAAGTCCGACATCCTCAAGAATCTCGAATTCGTCCACGTTTTCGCAGTAGCGACCGAGTTCCTTGTTTATCACACCGTCCCTATCGAGAAAAACCGCCTTGTTCATACGTGCATGATTTTGAAAATTAATTCCTTATAGATGTCGCCATCCTCGTATGTGCCGCCCATACCTTTGCTCTTCATGTCGGCATCGCGCAGGAATGATACTATGCTGACGATTTTTGCAGCGGGATAATACCTTGCGGCTGTGGTGTATTCATCTACAAAGTATGGGTTGACGCCCAGTTCGCTGGCAAGACCGTTCTTGCTCTTGTCCTTTGCGTAGTGTACTTTCATTATGCGGACAAAGTAGTCGAAAATCTGCTTTATTGCCAGACCGACGTAGGTGCTTTTGGGGTTCTTTGCAAAATAATCGGTAATCTGGTAGGCTTTCAGCGCGTTTTTTGTTCCCAATGCTTTCTGCAGCTCGAAAATGTTGAATTCGCGGTTGATGCCTATGTTCTGAGCAACTGTTTTTCCGTCGACTGGCACAGAGATATCGCTTACAGCGGTCTTGAGTTTCTTCATTTCCCCGTCCAAGCGAGATAGGTCGGCGCCGATGTGCTCGTACATCATTCGTTGCGCTTCGGGAGTGAGTGTGAGTTCGTACGACTTTGCGAGGCTCGACACCCATCTTATCATTTCGTTTTCGTAGAGTTTCTTCGATTCGAGCACGGCACCGATTTTGTCGGCAAGTTTCATAAATTTTGTACGCTTGTCGATTTTGCCAGCGTCCTTTACTGCAAGGACTAGAATAGTTGACTGGAGCGGTGCTTCGAGATACACTTCGAAGTCGGTAAGAGGCTTCAGGTTCTGTGCTTCCTTGACGATTACGACCTGGTAGTTCGACATCATCGGGAAACGCCGTGCAGCCTGTATGACACTTTTAACATCGGTGTCCTTGCCGTACATCACAATCTGGTTGAACGATTTTTCGGCATCGGTAAGCACGTTTTCGGCAATGTAGTCGGTAATTTTGTCGATAAAGTACGATTCTTCGCCATATAGAAGGTATATTGGCTTGTATATCTTGTTCTTTAAGTCGTTTAGAATCTGGTCGTATGTCATACCGAAAAAATTTATGTGCAAAGGTAAGAAAAATTCAATGATTTAAAGATTTAATGATTCAAAGATTCAAAGATTCAATTGGTTTCTAGTTTTCGGGATTAGTTGTGTCGTGGTGCGCCACGACAGTACAATGTTTCTGTTTAACTTCGTTGAGGGCTTCGCCGTTCTGTGCCTGTGGTGTTTGAATGCCTTCGGCGTTTATCGCTGCGCTGTTTCAATGGCTGACGCCGTTTCAGGGGCTAAAGCCCGTTTCTTTGGCTTCGCCGTTTGAGTGGCATTATCTGTCTCCTGTCCCGTTAGGGACGATGCTTCGGTAGGATAAAATCCGACCGAAACAGGCGTGCCGTTAGGTACGCAGCTAGTCAACAGTTATGCAGTATCGAGACAGATATTCCAAGCATAGCGTTTGAGCGGCTTCGCAGTTTCCCCAGGGTGGATAAAAAGGCTTGAAGTCTGTTAGCCTGTTAGCCTTCTAGCCTGTTAGCCTTCTAGCCTGTTAGCCTTCTAGCCTGTTAGCCTTCTAGCCCCTTTTTATAAACATGTTGAAAACTATATTGTTTTTTTCGTTATAGGTTGTGATATATGTCTTAAATTTGCACTGATGAAAGAAAAGTTCAAGAAAATATTCGGTAAGGTAAAGGATTTTTCCTCTAAATACATGGGATGGGTTGTTGCAATTCTATTCCTTGTATGGATAACGTTTTTCGACGATTTCAACCTGATTGACAGGTTCGAGAAGATGAACAAACTTCACGAGCTGCGCGAGAACGAAAAGTACTACGAGAAGGAAAATCTTGAGAACAGCACCCGTCTCGATGAGCTTATGTCGGGAAAGGAAGAACTCGAGAAGTTTGCTCGTGAGCAGTACTACATGAAGGAAGCCGACGAGGATATATTTCTTGTGATATTGGAGGAGTAGTAGAAGATTCAAGAATTTGAAAATTCAAAGATTCAAAAAAATGTGGCGTCGTGGCGCGCCGCGACACCACAGATTTTTCATTGTAAATTATGTTTTTTTATCCCGATAATTTTGAGTCAAAGATAGGTTTCGATAAAATCCGCAACCTGATAAAGTCGGAATGCATTGCTGTGCCTGCAAAAAGTCTTGTCGATGACATTGCTTTTTCGACCGACATCGGATATATCCGCAAGTCGTTGGCTCTAGTCGATGAGATGATGAGCATCTGCATGCTTAAGGACAACTATCCTGCCAACAATTACCCAGACGTTTCGCAGGCGGCTTCGCGTATGCGTGTGGAGGG
>JAEEGL016750435.1_pt1 | contig 11847 bp, 11 predicted proteins | sample 9134231 | NCBI WGS metagenome assembly JAEEGL01 (sample SAMN16246548, study PRJNA631951) | gut metagenome | biome: gut microbiome; feature: rumen; material: fiber-attached | host: Bos | place: Iran: Karaj | collected 2018-10 | reverse complement strand
GACGTGATGGCGATGATCGAGTACGCTTCCGAGAGTTTTGTCCTGAAGGAGAGAGGTAACTGATATGAAGTCGAAGTGTTTGCTGCCTATACGATCGGTTGTATTTATTCTTGCCTTTGTCCTGGGCGCGCTCGTTACAGGCAAAGCCGTAGCCGACATCAGCAGCTGGTGGTCGGTAATGGCCAGCTTGATTAACGTGTTTAATATCGTGATGCTGGTTGTGATCGCGCGTAAGAACGGCATGACTTATAAGGAACTCATAAATCTTAAGAAAGGGCAGACCGGCGTAAAGCACATCGGCATTATCGTCCTGATGGTTGTCGTCGGCATGGCGGGGCTGTATCTTGCGGGGTTCATCTGCTATGGAGTACTCCCGTACTCACCTCCCAAGGTGGTAGAGCCGATCCCTCTTGTTCTCGCGATACTTAATGTGATCGTTCTTCCTATAACGACGGCGCTGGCGGAGGACGGCCTTTACCTCGGCCTCGGTGTGAACCACATTAAGAACAAGTACCTCGCGGTAATAGTGCCGGCATTCTTCTATGCGTTGCAGCATTGTTTTATCCCTGTGCTTTGGGATGCGCGCTACATGGTGTACCGCTTCATCTCGTTTTTGCCGCTCACGGTAATGTTCTGTATCTACTACTATAAAAAGCGTAATCCGCTTCCTTGCATGATCGCACATGTGATCCTGGATCTTGCGACTTCTGTGACGATACTCTCTATGTCCGCGGTGCCGGGGTTATACGAGCAGCTTTGCAATATGTGACTTTTATCCGTTGTAGTGCGATACTTATTTCATGTATTTGATCGACAGTAAGTTGAGAAGTAACGAGCTATTCGCGATGGAGACGGACAGGCTGAGGCTGTCTGTGCTGAAGCGTAATGCGTACAAGCAGGTGACCGACTACCTCGTGCGTAACCGCGATTTCCATAAGCGCTGGTCGCAGACCCACAACGACAGCTATTTTACCGAGCGTGTACAGAAGGACTATCTGCGCTACGATGCGAGCGAGTACATTCACGGAAGGCTCGTGCCGCTTTATATCACGCTTAAGGGTGAGCCTGAGAGGGTAATCGGCAAGGTGACGTTCTTCAACTTCGCATTCGGAGGCATGATGAGCTGCTCCGTGGGCTACCACCTCGATGAGCACGAGACGGGGAAGGGCTACATGACGGAAGCTCTCACCGAGGCGTGCCGCATGATAATGGATGTCATGAAGATACACAGAGTAGAGGCTTTTATCCTGCCGTTTAACGAGAGGTCGCAGGCTTTGATCAGGCGGTGCGGGTTCATCCACGAGGGGCATCGCGTGTCCTACATGCACATCAACGGAAGGTGGGAAGACCACGAGGCTTTCTATCTTTTGGAAGATGCCTGACAAAAACTTATAAAAATATTTGAAGAATCGAAAAATAGTATATAATTAGATTAGAAATCTATCGGAGGCGTTAACCGTGAAGAATAACGAGATCAAGAAAATCGTTTCAGTTGCATGTGCTTTGACGGTCCTTGCAGGCTTCGCAGCATGCGGTAAGGAAGATAATACACCTGAGACTTCTTTCGCTGAGATAACACCGACACCTATTCCTGTTGAGACTACTACAACACCTACGACAACGATCCCCGTATATTCGGGTCCGCTGCCTTCAAGTGATATTGCAGTAACTTGGGCTGAGACTACTCTCGACACGCCCGTCATCATGTATGCGGCCGTATCCGAGGGCGAGTTCCTTCGAGTAAGAAAGGGTCCTTCGACTGAGTACGACATCGTGGGCACTCTGACACGTAACCAGCAGGTTCAGATCGTAGCCGTTACGGACTCTTCCTGGTATAAGACGTCAGACGGCTTCTACATCTCGTCTACGTATCTGACACAGCAGCCTTCATAAACAGCGCGAAAAGCTTATTATCACAAGCCGTCTCAATCCCGAGGCGGCTTTTTTCTACCTAGTCTTCTACCTAAATCGCCAAAAGGTAGAATGATAGGTAGAAAAACAGCAGAATTCTACCTAGTTCTCTACCTAAATGACAAAAAGGTAGAACGATAGGTAGAATTTTCGACTCAGGCAAACAAAAACAGCACCGGCGAAGCCGATGCTGTGATCTTGGAGCGGGTGATGGGAATCGACCGACAGTTCGCTTCGCTCACTGTCTGTAACCTTGCTCACTCCGTTCGCTGCGGTCGCCCGGGCGCCGAAGCATCCACCGGATGCTTCTCTACTCGCCCGGTCCCCTCTCGGGTCCGATTCCCAACTACACTTTAGAAGCAACATAAAAGCCTCTTGCACTAGGCAAGAGGCTCTTACATTGCTTTGGAGCGGGTGATGGGAATCGAACCCACGTGGTCAGCTTGGAAGGCTGAAGTTCTACCATTGAACTACACCCGCATAAGATGTGCACTTAAAAAGCGCCTAAGTATAATACAACACGACAATGGAATTGTCCAATGTATTTTTTAAGGATTGTTCATACTATCTTCGCCTTTAAAACATTATAATAAAAGAGCTGATGTAAAAATACTTTGACAGGAGCAGGGTTTATGACCAGAAATCTAACCGTCAGAGGCAATATGAACGACCGTATGGACGTTGCCTTGAATAAATTCAGATCACGAATGACATCCTATCCGCCCGGAATGTGTCCTCTCGTAATGTACAGGACTATCCTTCAGATGTCCATGAACCAGTCATGCGGTAAGTGCATACCTTGCCGTGACGGACTTGTAGAAGCTGAAAGAATACTCAAGAGTATCATCGAGGGTGATGCAGGAATAGAAGCAATAGATAAACTTAAGGAAGTATGCGAGATGATATCCGAGACTGCTGACTGCGCTGTAGGCGTAGTTGCTGCGAATACGGTTCTCGACAGCCTTAAGGAATTTCCCGATGAGTATGAGAGCCATATTAAGAACAAGCGCTGCGTCGAGAACGTTAACCAGACTGTTCCGTGCATCACTTTGTGTCCTGCTCATGTAGATGTTCCCGGTTATGTGGCACTCATCAATAAGGGGGATTACGCAGGAGCGATCAATATCATCAGAGACCGTAACCCTCTTCCCACTGCATGTGCCATGGTATGCGAGCATCCGTGTGAGAGAAAGTGCAGAAGATCTATTATCGATCATCCGATCAATATCAGGGGCTTGAAGAAGTTTGCAGTAGATCAGATCACTGCAGATCAGGTTAAGACACCTGAGCCCAATGTGGCAACCGGTAAGAAGATCGCAGTAGTAGGCGGCGGTCCTTCCGGTCTTACAGCAGCATATTTCCTGTGTCTAATGGGACACACTGTCGAGATCTTCGATGAGCATGGGAAGCTTGGAGGCATGCTGCGCTACGGTATTCCCGAGTACAGACTTCCCAAGGCAAGACTCGACGAGGATATCAAAGCAATTCTTAATACAGGTGATATCACCGTTCATACGAATACCAAGATCGGCCGCGATATCACGGTTGAAGAACTTGATGAGAAGTTTGATGCCATATATCTTGGCCTCGGCGCACAGCTTGGTAACAGAATGCCTGTTGATAATGCCGATGCGAAGAATGTTATTCCTGCTGCTGATTTCCTGCAGGCTGTAGCAAGGGGAGAAGCTCCTGATCTTACGGGTAAGAAAGTTGCCTTGATCGGAGGCGGTAATGTCGCGATGGATGCGGCACGTACAGCCGTAAGACTTAATGCAGAATCAGTTAATGTATTCACAAGAAAGAGAGATGACTATACAGCTCTTGAGTCTGAGATCGAGAGTGCGATGCAGGAGGGAATAAGCTTTACAACCCTTCTGTCATTCATGCATCTTGAGGCAGACAAGGAGAATCCCGGCAATATCTCTGCGGTATGGCTCCAGCCTGAGATCGTTGCTGAATACGACGATATGGGCCTCGTAAAGACTGAGCATTCGGTAACCAAGTATCCTTACAGATTCACATGTGATTACCTCATCTTAGGCGTTGGCCAGAGATGCGACGTCGAAGTGTTCGACAAGGCCGGTATTCCTACTAACAGAGGAAGGATACTTGCAGATACTGCATGCATGATCGAAGGCAAGGAGAAGTTCTTCTCCGGCGGTGACTGCGTTACAGGTCCTTCCACTGCGATCAACGCTATTGCTGCAGGTCAGGTAGCTGCTCATAACATTGATGAGTTCTTAGGCTATCACCACAAGATCGACTGTGATGCGAAGGCTCCTACTCCGATGCCTAACAAGTGTATTCCTACGGGAAGAGCGGAGATCGAGGAGAGAGATCCTCATGAGCGTAAGAAGGACTTCGAGCATGTCGAGGTTCCTATGACTCCGGAGGAAGCCGACAGAGAGTCCGGCAGATGTTTGAGATGTGACTACTACGGCTGCGGCTGTATGGAAGGAGGCAGAGCTCCATGGTAAATATTACTGTAAACGGCAAAGCCTTAAGTGTTAATGAGACCAGCACGATCCTCGAAGCGTGCACAGAGAATAAGATACACATCCCTACGCTTTGTTACTTGAAGCAGATCAACGAGATCGGTTCCTGCCGAATCTGTATGGTCGAGATAGAGGGTTATAAGAACCTTTTCGCAGCGTGCAGGACCAAGGTAGAAGAGGGCATGGTCATCACGACAGAGTCCGATAAGATCACGTCCTACAGGAAGCACATGCTCGAGCTTATCCTGTCGAACCACAAGGTCGACTGCCTTAACTGCGCACGTAACGGCAAGTGCCATCTGCAGGAGCTGTGTAACGAATACGATATCAAGGACACTGAGATCAAGGGTTCCAGAAGACATATCGAGAACAAGCTGCCGAGGCTCGACAGCAACCCGTATCTGTCCTACGACCCGAGTAAGTGTATCCACTGCCAGCGCTGCATCAGCATGTGTAACAGAGCTGCCGTTAACGGTGCTCTCCAGAGCGGCAGAAGCGGTCTGTTCAGAACGATAGAAGCACCTTTCGGCGAGAACTGGAAGTCGACTATATGCGAGTCCTGCGGCAACTGTGCCACGGCATGTCCCACAGGTGCTCTCACTGTTAAGAGAAAGCGCAAGTACAGAAGATGGGAGACGAAGAAGGTCCTCACGACATGTCCTCACTGCGCGACGGGCTGCCAGTTCTATCTCGTTGTTAAGGACAACAAGATAGTTGACGTTGAAGCTGCTGACGGACCTTCCAACCACGGTCTGCTGTGCGTAAAGGGACGAAACGGAAGCTTCGATTTCGTGCACTCTCCCGACCGTATCACGACACCTCTTATCAAGAACAAGGAGACGGGCAAGTTCGAGCCCGCGACATGGGATGAGGCTATCTCCTACACGGCTAAGCGCCTGATGGAGATCAAGGAGAAGTACGGCAACGAGTCCCTCGCAGGATTCGCATGCTCGAGATCCGCGAACGAAGACGTCTACATGGTGCAGAAGATGGTCAGAACTTGCTTCGGCAACAACAACACTGACAACTGCGCACGTGTATGCCACTCAGCAACAGTAGCGGGCCTTGCGAAAACCTTAGGCTCCGGTGCCATGACTAACCCCATCTACGACATCACTCACGACGTAGATGCTATCCTTCTTGTCGGTTCCAACCCAGAGGAAGCCCATCCTGTAGTAGGTATGCAGATCCGCCAGGCTGTGAAGAACGGCACGAGACTTATCGTAGTTGACCCGAGATCCATCGGTCTTACTAAGTATGCTGACATCCATCTTAAGCTTCGTCCCGGAACGAACGTTGCTTTCGCAAACGGCATGATGCACGTCATCATTAAGGAAGGCCTTGTTGATGAGAAGTATGTGGAAGAGAATGCCGAAGGATATGAGCAGATCAAGGAGCTCGTTAAGGATTACACACCAGAGAAGGTAGGCGAGATCTGCCACATCGATCCTGATATGCTCGTAGAGGCTGCACGCATGTATGCGAAGGCCGACAAGGCGCCGATCATCTACTGTCTTGGCGTTACTGAGCATTCCACCGGTACTGAAGGCGTTATGAGCCTCTCGAACCTTGCCGTTCTTACAGGTAAGATCGGAAGATCCGGATGCGGAGTTAATCCGTTAAGGGGTCAGAATAACGTTCAGGGCGCATGCGATATGGGTGCGCTTCCTACAGATTATCCCGGATACCAAAAGGTTGATAATGATGAAGTAAGAGCGAAGTTCGAGAATGCATGGGGCGTGTCACTTAATCCCAAGCCCGGACTTAAGGCAACGGATGTTTTCCCTGCGGCTATCAAGGGAGATATCAAGGGCCTCTATATCTGCGGTGAGGATCCGATCGTAACCGATCCTGATACAGAGCACATCAAGAAGGCTCTTACCAGCCTCGAGTTCTTCGTTATACAGGAACTGTTCATGACGAAGACTGCTGAGTATGCTGACGTTATCCTTCCGGGTACAAGCTATACCGAGAAGGAGGGTACGTTCACCAATACAGAAAGACGCGTGCAGCGTATCCGCACAGCAGTTAAGCTCGACGGCGACATGAGACTTGATACTGATATCATCACAGATCTTATGAATGCCATGGGTTATCCCCAGCCTCGTCTGACGGCTTCGCAGATCATGGATGAGATCGCTTCGGTAACTCCGAGCTTCGCCGGTATCTCCTTCGAGAGACTTGATAACGGTGAGTCGCTCCAGTGGCCTTGTAAGGACAAGACTACATGCGGTACGCCTATCATGCACGTCGGTCATCCCGTTCGCGGTAAGGCGCTGCTGTATCCAGCAGAATTCAGACCTGCGAACGAGCTTCCTGATGAGGAGTATCCGTTCATCCTTACGACAGGACGAATCCTGTATCAGTACAATGCTGCAGCTATGACCTCAAGGTCTGCAGGTCTTATGGAGATCGCAGGAGAAGGCTTCATAGAAGTTAACTTTAAGGATGCCGAGAGACTCGGTATCAAGAACGGCGAGAAGATAGAAGTAAGCAGCCGCCGCGGCAAGATCACTGCAACAGCAAGAGTCGGCCGTAAGGTCTCTCAGGGTGAGACATGGATGCCTTTCCATTTCCCTGATTCACCTGCGAATGTGCTGACGAATGCGGCACTCGATGATTTTGCCCGCATACCCGAATATAAGGTCTGCGCGGTCAATATAAGCAGGATCGGCTGATGGAGATAGAGGAGGCCGTAAGCGCGCTTATAGCTAAGATCTCGCCTCTTACTGAGAGTGAGAATGTATCGCTTATAAATGCAACAGGAAGGATACTCGGCGAGGATGTCTTCGCCGGGATATCCGTTCCGTCTTTTCCGAAGTCCGCGATGGACGGTTATGCCGTGCGTTCTTCGGATATTGTTGGCGCGTCACCGGAGTCTCCCGTTAAGCTTGAAGTTCTTGCCTGCATCTTCGCGGGCGACAAGATCCCGTCTTCACTTGCCGGCTCCGAGGCCACATCTCGAAAAGCAGTGCGCATCATGACGGGAGCCATCGTTCCTCCTTGCTTCGACACTGTCGTTAAGCAGGAAGACACTGACTACGGCGAAGAGACCGTAAGTATCTTTAAGGAACAGAAGCCTTACGTTAATTACTGTAAGATTGGCGAAGACATCATGCAGGGAAGTAAGGTATTCGGTAAGGGCGGATTCATTGGAAGAAACCAGGCCGGTATCTTAGCAAGTATAGGTAAAGCTGAAGTAAATGTTCTAAGAAGGATCAGAGTATCTATAATCTCCACAGGTTCCGAGATCGTTGAAGTCGGTAAGGAATTAGGAGAAGCACAGATCTACAATAGCATAGCTTATACGCTTGCGGCTTCACTTAATAAACCAGCTTTCGATGTATCATTCATTTCTGTCGCTGACGATAAGAAGGCGATAGAAGAAGCGATCACGGAGGCAGCGAAGAACTCGGATATCATCATCACGACTGGCGGTGTGTCTGTAGGTACGAAAGACCTACTGCCGCAGGTGCTGGATGATATCGGCGCGACGAAGCTTTTCGCCGGGGTTAATGTGAAGCCCGGTTCTCCGACGATAGGTGCTGTGCTTAACGGCAAGGCGCTACTGTGCCTGTCGGGCAACCCTTATGCGGCGGTCGCGAACTTTGATCTGTATGTGGGGCATGTGGTAGAGGCGATGACGGGGTGCGGCGCGTTCGCTCCCGTGAAGGAGAAGGCCGTGCTCGGTACGTCTTACGATAAGCCTTCGAATGTAAGAAGGCTTGTAAGGGCGAACGTGAGTTCCGGTGTTGTCAGTATCCTTAACAAGAACCAGGCATCGTCGGTGTTGTCGAGCTTTATCGGCGCGAACTGTTATATAGATTTTCCCAAGGGGTCTGCTGCCAAAGAAGGCGACATGGCAGACATCATAAGGATACCGGAGGCGCTGCTGTGAGTGCTTCAGTAAGAACGTATTCGGTAGGAATCCTCGCGGGCGGCAAGAGCTCGAGAATGGGCAAGAACAAGGCTCTGCTCGAGTTCGAGTCGGAGACTTTTATCGGGCGCATCGTAAATGAGTTTGAAGGTCACGAGATCATTATCTCCGCGTCGGGACAGACAGGATACGATAAGCTTCCGGCGAAGATCGTAAACGACGAGAATATAGATATCGGTCCTATCGAAGGAATCAGGCAGGTACTGAAGGCATCGACTGAAGATTACGTCTTCGTGTGTGCCTGCGACATGCCTTTTGTTAATGCAAAGATTGCAGATTATATAGCAGAATTCATATCGTCCGACTATGACTGCTATGTCATAACAGATGAAGACAGGATGCACCCCCTGTGTGCGATATACAGCAAGAGGATCCTGCCTGTTATAGAGAAGCTTATCGCGAACGGTGATTATAAGCTAAGACTTATCCTCGAGAATACGAGGACGAAGTTCATAAGTCTCGGGAACACGGTTTTCGCGAAGAGGATAGTTCGTAATGTTAATACCAAGGAAGAGTACCGCGAGCTTAAGAAGCCCGTAATCTTTGCTGTCTCAGGTTACAAGGACAGCGGCAAGACGTGGCTTATCGCGGAGCTTATTAACGAGTTTATAATGGACGGTCTTATTGTCGGTGTTGTTAAGCATGACGGGCATGATTCGATCGAGGAAGTAAAGGGCACGGATACTTATAAGTATGCTGATGCCGGAGCGCTAGTCACGGCGGTCTATTCTGATTCGAAGTTTGTCATGAGCGGCGCGGGTAAGATGGATCCTGAAGATCTGATCGAGTATATGAAGGGGCTTGATAATCCCCCGCAGATCATAATCCTCGAAGGCTTTAAGTCTTCGTCTTATCCCAAGATCGTTATCGGCAAAAAAGGGGAGTACCCGCCGGTAGACGAATCCACTGTCATACTTAAGATCAACGGCAGATGCGACAGAAGCGAAGTCGCAGGCATCTGCGATGAAGTGAAGAAATACTTAGATCTTTAATTACAGGTAATCTATGAAACTTATAAACACAGTCGATGCTGTCGGGCATGTGCTTTGCCATGACATGACGCGCATAATTCCGGGCGAAGAGAAGGGCCCGCTTTTCCGTAAAGGACATGTGGTAACGGAAGAAGATATTCCGCTATTACTGTCCATAGGCAAGGAACATCTTTATGTATGGGAGATGAATGACGACATGCTGCATGAAGACGATGCAGCTGCCGTTCTGCGTGATATCTGCACAGGCGGTTCGCCGATGTTCGAAGTGACAGAACCGAAGGAAGGTAAGATCGAGATCATCGCGGCTTGTGACGGGCTTCTTAAGATCGACAGAACTAAGCTTAATGCCGTTAATTCTCTGGGTCAGATGATGATCGCGACAGTGCACGGAGACTTCCCCGTAAAGAAGGGAGATAAGCTCGCCGGAACGCGCGTCATTCCGCTCGTTATCGAGAAGTCTAAGATGAACGAAGCTAAGGCTGTTGCAGGGGAAGAACCGCTGCTTAAGATCCTTCCGTTCAAGCCCGTACGCTACGGTATCGTCACGACAGGATCGGAAGTCTATAAGGGGATTATCGAGGATAAGTTCGGACCTGTTCTTAAGTCCAAGATGAGTGAATATGACTGCGAGTTTATTAAGCAGATCATTCTTGATGACGATAAGGAGAAGATCACGCAGGCGATACTCGGACTTGCGGCTGACGACGGATGCGATGTCATCCTTGTAAGCGGCGGCATGAGTGTGGATCCAGATGACAGGACTCCCGCAGCTATAAGGGACACCGGTGCGGATATCGTATCTTATGGCGCTCCTGTGCTTCCGGGTGCGATGTTCCTGCTGTCTTACCTTAACGTCGGCGGGAAGAATGTTCCAGTAATGGGACTTCCCGGATGCATCATGTATGCGGCAAGGACGGTCTTTGATCTTGTCCTGCCACGTGTGCTTGCGGGTGAGATCCTCACGGCAAAAGATCTGAGTGCTTACGGCGAGGGAGGTCTGTGTCTTAACTGCGGCACATGTCACTTCCCGAACTGCGGGTTTGGTAAATAGGAGGTTAATATGAATCTTTTCAGTCATTTGGACGATAACGGCGACGCACGCATGGTCGACATCTCCGGCAAGGACGTTACGGCGAGGATGGCAGTCGCTGAAGGAAAGATCAGCATGAGCAAGGAATGCTTCTCGCTTCTTACGGAAGGTAAGATGCCCAAGGGCGACGTGTTCTCTACGGCACGCATAGCGGGCATACAGGCAGCGAAGAGAACACCGGAACTCATTCCTCTTTGCCACACACTGCTGCTCGAAAAGGTCAAGGTGGACTTCACTTCGGACGCTTCTGACAACACGGTAAAGGTGCGCTGCGAGGTGCGTCTTACAGGTAAGACCGGAGCTGAGATGGAAGCTCTTACGGGAGCATCTGTCGCGCTCCTGACTGTCTATGACATGTGCAAGGCGGTCGACAAGAATATGGTCATTTCCGATGTATGTCTTGTTGAGAAAGACGGCGGAAAGACCGGTCATTACGTAAGAAATGAAGGTGAACAATAATGAATAGAAGGATTATGGCTGTTCTTACTGCGGTATGCATTGGCATATCCGTGTTCGGATGCAGTATATCTTACGAGAATCCTGCTGCTTCTGAAGCAGGAAATAAGACGATCACGATACTGGCTGCTGCATCTCTTACAGATGTTATGCACGAACTCGAGCTTGATTATGAAGCGGAGCACCCTGATATCGATCTCGTGTTCTCTTTCGCAGGTTCAGGCGCGCTCCAGACACAGATCGAGGAAGGGGCACCCGCGGATATCTTTATAAGCGCTGCATCAAAGCAGATGGATGCGCTTAATGATGAAGGACTTATGGACAGCAACAGTATAAGAGATCTGCTTCTTAACAGAGTTGTGCTTATAGTGCCCGAAGGAAATGAGCTGGGGCTTACTTCATTTGAAGATGTGTTGAATGACGGAGTTAATATCATCGCTCTCGGTGAAGTCGAATCCGTTCCTGCCGGCAAGTATGCGCAGCAGGTATTCGAATCTCTTGGTATGTGGGAAGAAGTAGAGCAGAGAGCTAACTTCGGTACAGATGTCCGTACGGTTCTTACATGGGTAGAGATGGGTGAAGCTGACTGCGGTGTAGTCTATGCTACTGATGCTTATACTTCAGACCTTGTTACTGTCGTTGCTGAGGCACCGGAAGGCTCAAGCGACAGAGTCGTTTATCCTGCAGGAATAATAGAAGGAAGCGAAGTAGCAGCTGAGGCAGAAGAATTCCTTCAGTTCCTTGAAAGCCCTGAAGCTGCAGCAGTCTTCGAAGATTACGGTTTTACAATGGCAGGTTAATGATGGATCTGTCTCCTTTATGGATAACATTTAAGATCTCCTTCGCGGCAACAGTAGTCGTCTTCGTGACGGGTTTGTTGCTTGCGTGGGGAGTTACGAACTTAAGAAGAGGCAGGGCGGTGATCGATGCAATCCTGTCACTTCCTCTTGTACTGCCGCCGACGGT
>JAEEGL016151768.1_pt1 | contig 11847 bp, 9 predicted proteins | sample 9134231 | NCBI WGS metagenome assembly JAEEGL01 (sample SAMN16246548, study PRJNA631951) | gut metagenome | biome: gut microbiome; feature: rumen; material: fiber-attached | host: Bos | place: Iran: Karaj | collected 2018-10 | reverse complement strand
GGAGATGCCGTCACCAGCTTGCCAGCTGAGGAAGAGGGCGCCACATTGTCGGTGTAGGTGAATACGAAATCAAGGCCGTCGTCGGCCATGCGCTTGAGCTCTTCGCCGTATGCCTCTCTCGCGTTGGAAAGCATCTGGTCGAAGTCAAAGGTCGTTTTTACTGCCATTTACTTTTCCGCTCCTTCCAGTTCTTTTCCAGAGACTCGATCGCCCTGTTGTAATCCTCCTCGTTGATGCCGCCGCCGTGCCACTTCACCTGGCCGGCCATGAAATCCACATCGTGGCCCTTCTCGGTCTTGGCGAGGATGGCGATGGGCTTCCTGCGGGTGACGGGATCCGCCTCGGGCAGGGTATCCAGCACCTGGCACACCTGGAGCATGTCGTTGCCGTCCTCGATGACGCGCACGTCCCAGCCGAAGGCCTCCAGGCGCTTGTCCAGCGGCTCATGGTTCATGATCTCGCTGGTGGGGCCGGTCATCTGGAGCCCGTTCTTATCCACGATGAGCACCAGGTTGCCCAGCTGATAGTGGCCCGCGGCCATGATGGCCTCCCAGTTGGAGCCCTCGTCCAGCTCGCCGTCGCCGGTCATGACGGTGACGCGCCACTTGGCCTTCTGCTTCCGGCCGGCCAGCGCCATGCCCACGGAGATGGGGAGGCCGTGGCCCAGGGAGCCCGCGGAGACCTCGATCTGGGGGCAATACTTGCGGTTCGTGTGCATGCCGAACTTGGACTTGTCCAGGCACTCGAAGTTGTCGATCATATACTGCAGGCTGTAGGCGCCCAGGTTGGAGAAGATGCAGTAGAGCGTCTCGCTGCAGTGGCCCTTGGAGAGGATGAACCGGTCGCGCTCGGGATTGTGGGGATCCAGCACGTTATAGTTCATGTAGCGGTAGTACATGGCCACGGCGACCTCCACCATGCTGAGCTCGCCGCCCAGATGGCCCATGCCGATGTTGTACACGAGGGTGAGGAGATCATGGCGGACCTTGTAGCAGCGCTCCTCCAGCTCATGAACAGTGGCGATGTCGATGGGTTTTACGTTCATGGGTGAATTGCTCCTTTTCTATTTATTCGCCGGGAAATTCGTTGCAGCGGATGAGGATCTTGGGATACTTGCCGGTGACCTGGGTGGCGAAAGCCTCCTCCGCGTCGTCGATGTCGAAAACCTTGCTGGTAAAGTCCTCAAGCTGGAACCGGGGCATGATCTGCAGGGCGCGGGGGAAGGCGTAGGGCGCCACGTAGAGGCCGGTGATGGTCAGCTCGTTGAAGTAGCAGTATTTGTAGAGGTTCAGGGGCATCTCGTAGGTGTTGGGATACATGGCGGCGTAGATGAGCTTGCCGCCCTTGGCGGTGATGCCGGGCAGCGGATACACCGCGTGGACGGAGCCGGAGCAGTCGATGACCACGTCGTAGCCCAGGCCCCTGGTGATCTTCATGGCGGCCTCGGTCACGTCCTCGGCCACGGGGTCGATCACATGGAGGGCACCGTATTTCTTCGCCAGCTCGCGGCGCTCGGCAATGGGCTCGATCAGGGTGATGTCGGTGCCGCCGGACATATGGATGGCCTGCAGCGCCAGAAGGCCGATGGGGCCGCCGCCCGAGATGGCCACGCGCTCGCCCAGCTTGAGCTGGACCTTGTCCATGAGGCGGGTGGCGATGGAAATGGGCTCCAGCAGGCAGCCGGTCTTGAGGCTCACGTCGTCGGGCAGCTTGAAGACCTGGGACTCGTGCCATACGATGGTCTCGCTCATGCCGGGGTAGTTGGTGGCGTTGCAGTGCTCGCAGAACTGCTCCTGCCCGTTGCGGCAGTAGTAGCAGGTGCCGCAGAAATGCAGGAAGTTGCCGGCGACCCGGTCGCCCACCTTCAGGCCCTTCTTCGTGGCCTTGGGGCCCACCTCGATGATGACGCCGGAGAGCTCATGCCCCAGGCCGTAGGGGGGATCCCAGCCGAAAATGTTCTCCACCAGATGGGGGTCGGAGCCGCAGATGGCGCAGTACGCGACCTTGATGCGCACGTCCTCGTCCCCGAGAGGCTGCTCCGGAATGTCGCAGACCTGCACGCGGCCCCTGGTCTCCTCATTGGGGTCGCGCAGACTGCCGACCTTCACGACAGTAACGGATTTCATACGTTCTTCCTCCTGTTCATTTGGATATACGGTTTCAGCATGCTTATGGGCACATTATACTGTTTCGCGCATTCTTTTACAAGAGGATTTTCCGATATTGTCTTTTTTTCAGGCCGGGGCGTGTTACAATAAATTTACACTTTGGTCTTTATTTTTCGAGTGAAATATATTAGAATACTGGTTGAAATCTGATAGATGCAAGCGGAGGTCAGCTATGGGTGAAAACAAACCTGTTTACAAGCGTGTTCTCATAAAGCTCAGCGGCGAGGCCCTGGCGGGCAGCAAGTCCCAGGGGCTCGATTTCGACGTGATGAACGACGTGTGCCGCGTCATCAAAAAATGCGTCGGCGAAGGAGTGGAGGTCGGCATCGTGGTGGGCGGCGGCAACTTCTGGCGCGGCGCCAAGGACGGCGTCCGGATGGAGCGGTCCCGGGCCGACCACATGGGCATGATGGCCACCGTTATGAACTGCCTTGCCCTGGCGGACGTGCTGGAGCAGATGGACGTGCCCGTCCGGGTCCAGACCGCGCTGGAGATCCGCGCCGTGGCGGAGCCGTATATCCGCCTCAAGGCGGACAAGCACCTGAAGAACGGCCGGGTGGTCATCTTCGGCTGCGGCACCGGCAACCCCTTCTTCTCCACCGATACCGCCGCGGTGCTCCGGGCCGCCGAGATCGGGGCGGACGCGATCCTGCTGGCAAAGAACGTGGACGGCGTGTACAGCGCCGATCCCAAGGTGGATCCCTCCGCCGTGAAGTACGACACCATCACCTATGACGAGGTCCTGGCAAAGCACCTCACCGTGATGGATTCCACCGCCACCTCGCTTTCCATGGACAACCACATCCCCGTGATCCTGTTCGCGCTGAAGGATCCCGAAAACATCCACCGCGTCATCATGGGAGAAAAGATCGGCACCATCGTTGGCTGACCTGCCGGTCGAACCGATATAAAGGAGGACGACAACATGAGTACAGGCTACGAAGCATACGAAAACAGAATGAAGAAAACGGTGGAGGTGCTGCAGACCCAGAACGCGTCCGTCCGCGCGGGCCGCGCGAACGCCGCCGTGCTGGACCAGATCACCGTGGAATACTACGGCGCGCCCACGCCCATCCACCAGATCGCCTCCATCTCCACCCCCGATCCCCGGACCCTGGTGATCCAGCCCTGGGACGCCTCTTCCCTCAAGGCCATCGAAAAGGCGATCCAGGCCTCCGACCTGGGCATCAACCCCCAGAACGACGGCCGCCTGCTGCGGCTGGTGTTCCCCCAGCTCACGGAGGAGCGCCGCAAGGAGCTGGCAAAGCAGGTGACGAAATACGGCGAGGAGAGCAAGGTCGCCATCCGCAACATCCGCCGCGACGCCATGGAGAGCTTCAAGGCGCAGAAGAAAAAATCCGAGATCACCGAGGATGACCTGAAGGACATCGAGAAGGATATGCAGAAGCTCACCGACGACTACATCAAAAAGATCGACGGCGTCACCGAGGCCAAGATCAAGGAGCTTCAGGCCATCTGATGGGTCTTTTCAGCAAGAGAAGGGATACGGCGGGGCAGCTCGACATGTCGAAGCTCCCCCGCCATATTGCCATCATTATGGACGGGAACGGCCGCTGGGCGAAAAAGCGCGGCCTTCCCAGGCAGGCGGGACACGCCGCCGGGGCGGAGACGTTCCGGCGCATCGCCACCTGCTGCCGGGACATGGGGATCGGGCACTTCACCGTCTACGCCTTCTCCACGGAGAACTGGAAGCGGCCGCCGGAGGAGGTGGCCGCCATCATGTCCCTGCTGGAGAAGTATCTCCACGAGGCCATCGAAAAGATGGAGCGGGACGGGGTGCGCCTCAGGATCCTGGGGGATACCTCTGTCCTGTCGCCGGAGCTGCGCGCCCTCATCGCGGAGACCGACGAGCTGAGCCGGCACATCACCGGCATGCAGGCCAACATCTGCCTCAACTACGGCGGCCGGGACGAAATAATCCGGGCCGCCCGGGCATATGCTGAAAAATACCGGGAGACGGGAGAGCCCCTCACCGAGGAGTCCTTCGCGGGCTACCTCTACACCGCGGGCATCCCGGACCCCGATCTCATCATCCGTCCCAGCGGGGAATACCGGCTCTCGAATTTCCTCATGTGGCAGTCGGCCTACTCCGAGCTCTATTTCACCGACACCCTCTGGCCCGATTTCACGGAGGAGGAGCTGCGCCGCGCCATCATCAGCTATCAGCACCGGGACAGACGATTCGGAGGGATCAAATGAAATCAAGACTCATCGTGGCGGCCGTCTGCGTTCCGCTTCTGTTCGTTGTGATGTTTTTCCTGCCGCCCATCGGTATCGGCGTCGTCATGGCGGCCGTGTGCGCCCTCTCCTCCTGGGAGCTCATCGGCGGCGTCACGCCGGATGCGGGGCTCTTCCCCCGGATCTGCGCCGCCGTATCCGCCGCCGCCATGCCCGTGTGCGAGGCCCTGGGCGCGGGCCGCTGGGCGATCCCCCTGGCGGCGCTGCTTCTGGTGACCGCCCTGTTCGCGCGGGCCGTCGCCGGCTACGAGCGCGAAAAGCCCTTCCGGTTCGCCGATCTGGCCATGCAGGTCTTCGCCGGCGCCGTCATGCCCGCCCTCCTCACCCTGATCGTCAGCCTGCGGCGCATGCCCGACGGCAGGCTCCTCGTGCTGCTGCCGTTCATCGCCGCCTTCGTGTCGGACGGCGGCGCCTATTTCGCCGGCCTGTATCTGGGCAGGCGCCGGGCGTTCCCCCGGGTCTCCCCCAAGAAAACGGTGGAGGGGTGCGCGGGCGGCCTCGTCGCCGGCGTGCTCATCATGCTCATCTACGGGCTCATCCTGTCCCTGTGCGGACTGCATATCGTCATCTGGCGCATCGCCGTTTACGGCGTGCTGGGCGCCGCCGCCACCGAGATCGGCGACCTGGCCTTCTCCCTGGTCAAGCGGGAGCACGGCATCAAGGATTACGGCAATCTGCTGCCCGGCCACGGCGGCATGCTGGACCGGTTCGACAGTATGGTCTTCGCCGCGCCCATGCTCTACGTGCTGGCGGCGCTGCTGCCCGCCTTCTGACCGCGGGAGGCGCGCCATGCTTGAAAACGGCTCAAAGAACATCAGCGTGCTGGGCTCCACCGGCTCCATCGGGCGCCAGACCCTGGAGGTGTGCGAAAAGCTCGGCATCCGCGTATCCGCCCTGGCGGCCCGCTCCAGCGTGAAGCTGCTGGAGGCGCAGGCAAGGCGGTTTTCGCCCTCTCTCGTGTCGGTTTTTGACGAAAAGGCGGCCGCCGACCTGAGGGTCCGGCTGGCGGATACGGATATCCGCGTCGCGTCCGGGGAGGGCGGGCTCACGGAGGCCGCCGTCCTGCCGGAGGCGGATACCGCGGTCACCGCCGTGGTGGGCACCGTGGGCCTGAAGCCCACCCTGGCCGCCATCAAGGCGAAAAAGCGCATCGCCCTGGCCAACAAGGAGACGCTGGTCTGCGCCGGGTCCCTTGTCATGGCGGAGGCGAGGGCAAACGGGGCGGAGATCCTCCCCGTGGACTCGGAGCATTCCGCCATCTTCCAGTGCATCGGCGCCGCGCGGCGGCACGTGAAGCGCATCCTGCTCACGGCGTCCGGCGGTCCCTTCTTCGGAAAGAGCCGGGAGGAGCTGCGCTCCGTCACCCCGGAGATGGCGCTGAAGCACCCCAACTGGAGCATGGGGCCCAAGGTCACCGTCGACTCTGCCACCATGATGAACAAGGGGCTGGAGATCATCGAGGCCATGCACCTCTTCTCCGTCCCGCCGGAGGCGATCCGCGTCCTGGTGCACCGGCAGAGCATCGTCCACTCCATGGTGGAGTTTGCGGACAATGCCGTGATCGCCCAGCTCGCCCCGCCGGATATGCGCCTGCCCATCCAGTACGCACTCACGTATCCGGAGCGGGCGGAGTCCCTGTGCCCGGAGGCGGATTTTTCCTCCATGCCTCCCCTCACCTTCGCGGACCCCGACCTGGAGTCGTTCCCCTGCCTGCGCCTCGCCATGGAAACGGCGAAGCGGCCCGGCACCGCCTGCGCCGTGATGAACGCGGCGAACGAGGCGGCGGTGGGGCTGTTCCTCAGGGGCCGGATCGGCTTTTACGGGATCTATGAATCCGTCGCGGGCGCGCTGGACAGAATAGAAAACACCGCCTCCCCCACACCGGAGGATATCCTCGCGGCCGACGCGGCGGCGAGGGAATACGTATCCCGCGCGTGAAACGCGCTCCCCTTTAAGAAAGGCTTTCACTATGTATATCATCATCGCGATCCTGGCCTTCGGCATCCTCATCGGGATCCACGAGTTCGGCCATTTCATCGTGGCCAAGGCGTTCAGGGTCAGGGTCAATGAATTTTCCATCGGCATGGGCCCCGCCCTGCTGAAGAAGCAGGGGAAGGAGACCCTTTACTCCCTGCGGCTGCTGCCCATCGGCGGCTACTGCGCCATGGAGGGGGAGGACGAATCCTCCGCCGACCCCCGGGCGTTCACGTCCCAGCCCATTCCCAAGCGGCTGGCCGTGCTGGCCGCGGGGCCCGTCATGAACTTCGTGGCGGGCTTCCTGGTGATCGTCATCATGTTCGCGGGCGCCGCCGGGTTCGGCTCCAACGTGATCGCCGAGCTGGCGGACGGCTTCCCCAACGCCGGGGAGGACGGCCTCATGCCCGGCGACCGGATCGTCTCCCTCAACGGCGAGCGGGTCTGGTACTCCACCGATTTCTCCTCCTTCATGAACCTGGACGGGGACGGCTTCGTGGACCTTGCCCTCATCCGGGACGGGCGGCGCGTCGAATACAGCCGCTTCCCCCTCTCCCCGCGGGAATACGCGAATCCGGACGGCACCGTCTCCGTGCGCTACGGGCTCTCCTTCCAGGTGCTGCCGGCCTCCCCCCTCACGAACTTCAAATACTCCTGCTATCAGGCCTACAACTTCGTGCGGCTCATCCGCATCAGCCTCGCGGACCTGATCCGGGGCGCCGTGGGGATCAAGGACCTGTCCGGGCCGGTGGGCATCGTATCCACCATCAACGACGTGGCGAAGGAGGCGCCCACCCGGGCCGCCGCGTTCCAGAACGTGGCGTACCTCTGCGCCTTTGTGGCCGTCAACCTGGCGGTCATGAACCTGCTGCCCATCCCGGCGCTGGACGGGGGCAGGATCTTCCTGATGCTCGTGACGGGCGTCATCCAGCTTTTCAGCAGAAAGCGCGTCGATCCGAAATACGAGGGCTATATCCACACGGCGGGGCTGGTGCTCCTGCTGGGGCTCATGGCCTTCGTCATGGTCAACGACGTGTTGAAGGTGATCCATGGCTAGAAAGATAACCGTGGGCGGCGTGTCTGTGGGCGGCGGAAGCCCCGTGACCGTGCAGTCCATGACGAATACGAGGACCTCGGATATCGAGGCCACCGCCGCCCAGGCCCTGCGCCTGCAGGAGGCGGGGTGCGACATCGTCCGCTTCGCCGTGCCGGATATGGAGGCCGCCCGGGCCATCGAGGCGATCCGGCCCCGGCTCCGCATCCCCATCGTGGCGGACATCCATTTCAACTACCGGCTCGCCATCGCGGCGGCGGAATCCGGCGCCGACAAGATCCGCATCAACCCGGGCAACATCGGCGGCGACGACCGGGTGAAGGCCGTGGTGGACGAGTGCAGAAGGCGCGGCCTGCCCATCCGGGTGGGCGTAAACGGCGGCAGCCTGGAAAAGCCGCTGCTGGAGAAGTACGGCGGCGTCACGGCGGAGGCCATGGCCGAGAGCGCCATGGGCCACGTGCGCCTGCTGGAGAGATTCGACTTCCACGACGTGTGCATCTCCGTCAAGGCGTCCGACGTGCCGCTGACCATCGCGGCCTACCGGCTGCTGAGCCAGATGACGGACTGCCCCCTCCATCTGGGCGTCACCGAGGCCGGCACCGAATACGCCGGGCTCGTCAAGTCCGCCGTGGGCATCGGCGCCCTCCTGTCGGAGGGGATCGGGGACACCATCCGCGTCTCCCTCACCGCCGACCCGGTGAAGGAGGTGGAGGCGGGGCTGGAGATCCTCAAGGCCCTGGGCCTCCGGCGGCGGGGGATCGAGTTCATCTCCTGCCCCAGCTGCGGCCGGTGCAGGATCGACCTGATCCGCGTGGCGACGGAGGCGGAGCGCCGCCTGAAGGAGTTTGACAAAAACCTCACCGTGGCGGTGATGGGCTGCGCCGTGAACGGCCCCGGGGAGGCGTCCCGCGCGGATTACGGCATCGCCGGCGGCGATGGGGAGGGCATCCTCTTCGCCAAGGGCAGAACGCTGAAGAAGGTCCCCATGGACCGGCTCGTGGACGAGCTGGTCCGGCTCGTCCGGGAACACACGGAGGATGACTCTTGAAAGATAACAGCATGATCCCGTTTTTTGATATGTTTCCCTTCTGCGGCGCCGTGGATACCCTTGCCGGCGCCCTGAAGGACGCCAGGGTCCTGTCGGCTTCCGTCGACAGGGCCAATCTCACCATGACGGTCACGGCCCTGCTCCCCGCCCCCGTGCCGCCGGTGGTCCTCTCCACCGCCGGGGACGTGATCGCCAGGGAATACGCCCTGAACCGCGCCGTGCTCGTCACCGTGCTCCCCAATACGGGGAAGGAGCGGAAGCGGGCGGCCGACGGGGAGAAGGTCATCATGGGCCGCCGGGTGAAGACGAAGCCCATGCCCATGAGCGAGGTGACCCTGGAATCCGGCGCCGTCACCGTGCAGGGCGAGGTATTTTCCGTCGCCTCCCGGGAGCTGCCGAAAAACAAGGCGTGGGTCCTCAGCTTCGACATCACGGACAATACCGGATCCCTCCGCGTCTCCCGATACATGCGCGAGGAGAACGCCGGCGACGTCTGCCGGGCCGTGAAGGAGGGCATGTACCTCACCGTGTCCGGCACCATGCACTTAAACAGCTTTGACGGCGAGGTGCTGGAGCCCAGGAGCATCGTCACCGCCGCGAAGAAAAAGCGGACCGACGGCGCGGAGGAGACCCGGGTGGAGCTCCACCTGCATACGAAGATGAGCGCCATGGACGCCCTCACCGATACGAAGCAGGCGATCAAACGGGCCATCGAGTGGGGCCACCCCGCCATCGCCGTCACCGACCACGGCGTGGTCCAGTCCTTCCCCGACGCCATGAGCGCGGCCGGGGACAGGATCAAGGTCCTCTACGGGGTGGAGGGGTACTACGTCAACGATGTGGACAGCGTCCTCGCCGCCTACGGGGACGTATCCGGCGCGGCAGGGGGCGAGATCGTGGTCTTCGACCTGGAGACCACGGGCCTTTCCAGCACCGGCGACGCCATCACCGAGATCGGCGCCGTCCTCATGAAGGACGGGCGGGAGATCGACCGGTTCCAGACCTTCGCGGACCCCGGCCGCCATATCCCCCTGGAGATCACGAACCTCACCGGCATCCGGGACGAGGACGTTTCCGGCGCGCCGGGCCAGAGGGAGGCGGTGGAGGCGTTCCTCCGCTTCGCCGGGGGCAGGCCCCTCTGCGGGCACAACGCCGCCTTCGACGTGGGCTTCATCTATGAGACGTGCCTGCGGGAGCATATCCCCTTCGAGCCCTGCTACATAGACACCCTGGCCCTTGCCCGGGCGCTGATGCCGGAGCTGAGGAGCCACAGGCTGAACGTGGTGGCCTCCGCCCTGAGCCTGCCGGAATTCCGGCACCACCGGGCCTCCGACGACGCGGCCGTCACCGGGCTCATCTACGACCGGTTCCGCAAAATGCTGGCCGAGCGGGGCGTGACGCGGATCGAGGACATCAACGGCTTCCTGCGGGAGACGCGGGCAAAGGCGATCCGGGCGAGGCGCTACCGGCCGCAGCATATCATCATCCTGGCGAAGAACCAGGCGGGGATCAAAAACCTCTACAAGCTGGTGACCAGGAGCCACCTGGAGCATTTCAACCGCTACCCCACCATCCCCAAGAGCCTGCTCATGGAGCTCAGGGAGGGGCTCATCATCGGGTCCGCCTGCGAGGCCGGGGAGGTCTTCTCCCTGATCTCCGACCACCGCAGCCGGCTGGAGCAGCGGCGCCTGGCGGAATTCTACGACTATCTGGAGATCCAGCCCATCTGCAACAACGCCTTCATGCTCTCCGGCGACCGGCCCCGCGCCCGGGACGAGGAGGAGCTCCGGGACTTCAACCGGCGCGTGGTGGAGCTGGGCCGCGAGCTGGGCAAGCCCGTGGTCGCCACCGGGGACGTGCACTTCCTCGATCCGGAGCAGGAGATCTTCCGCCACGTGCTCCTCACCGCCAAGGGCTTTGAGGACGCGGACCGGTCCCTGCCCATCTATTTCAAGACCACCGGCGAGATGCTGGAGGAATTCTCCTACCTGGGCGAGGAGACGGCCTATGAGGTGGTGGTGAAGAACACGCGGCTCATCGCGGACATGTGCGACACGGTATCGCCCCTGCCCCCGAAGAAGCTGTTCCCGCCCACCATCAAAAACAGCGCCGAGGAGCTGAAAAGCCTGGTCTACGGGAAAATGCATGAGCTCTACGGCGAGGAGCCGGACGAGCTCATCACAAAGCGGGTGGAGACGGAGCTGGGCGACATCCTGGGCCGCAGCTACGACGTGATCTACATGAGCGCCCAGAAGCTGGTGGCCGATTCCCTGGCCCACGGCTATCTGGTGGGCTCCCGGGGGAGCGTGGGCTCCTCCCTGGTGGCCTTCCTCTCCGGCATCACGGAGGTGAACTCCCTGCCGCCCCACTACCGCTGCCCCGGGTGCCGGCACACGGAATTCGTCATCGGCCAGGGGTACGGCTGCGGCGCGGACATGCCCGATAAGGACTGCCCCGTCTGCGGCGCGCGGATGAAGAAGGACGGCTTCGACATCCCCTTTGAGACGTTTCTGGGCATCGGCGGCGACAAGGTGCCGGACATCGACCTGAACTTCTCCGGCGAGTACCAGGCCAACGCCCATAAATACACCACGGAGCTCTTCGGCCCGGACCACGTGTTCCGCGCGGGCACCATCGGCACCGTGGCGGAAAAAACGGCCTTCGGCTACGTGAAGAAGTATCAGGAGCTCACCGGCAAGGTCTTCTCCAGGGCGGAGGAGACCCGGCTGGCCCTGGGCTGCGTGGGCGTGAAGCGCACCACCGGCCAGCACCCCGGCGGGCTGGTGGTCATCCCCCAGGATATGGAGATCACCGACTTCTGCCCCGCCCAGCACCCGGCGGACGACGCCGACGCCGACGTGATCACCACCCACTTCGAATACCACTGCATGGAGGACAACCTCCTGAAGCTGGACGAGCTGGGCCACGACGACCCCACCATGATCAAGATGCTGGAGGATATGACCGGCGTCAACGCCCGGGAGATCCCCCTGGACGATCCGGAGACCATGGCCATCTTCACCTCGCCGGAGCCCCTGGGGCTGGAGCGGGGCGACCCCATCATCGGGGAGACGGGCACCATCGGCATCCCGGAATTCGGCACCGCCTTCACCCGGCAGATGCTCCGCGACACCCAGCCGCGGGATTTCGACACCCTGATCCGCCTCTCCGGCTTCTCCCACGGCACCGACGTGTGGGCGGGCAACATCCGGGACCTGATCCTCTCCGGCACCGCCACCGTCAAGGAGACCATCGGCTGCCGGGACGACATCATGCTCTACCTCATCTCCAAAGGCATGGACGAGAAGCTGGCCTTTAACTTCATGGAATCCGTCCGCAAGGGC
>JAEEGL015457374.1_pt1 | contig 11847 bp, 15 predicted proteins | sample 9134231 | NCBI WGS metagenome assembly JAEEGL01 (sample SAMN16246548, study PRJNA631951) | gut metagenome | biome: gut microbiome; feature: rumen; material: fiber-attached | host: Bos | place: Iran: Karaj | collected 2018-10 | reverse complement strand
GTTTCATTGAAGTTGAAACTCCTATCTTAACTACACTATTAACTGGTGCAAGTGCAAGACCATTTATTACTCATCATAATACACAAGACTTAGATATGTATTTAAGAATTGCTTTAGAGTTAAATTTAAAGAGATTATTAGTTGGTGGAATGGAAAGAGTTTATGAAATAGGTAGAACTTTCAGAAATGAAGGTATGGATCCACAACATAATCCAGAATTTACTTTAATGGAATTATATCAAGCTTATTCTGATTTAGATGGTATGATGGACTTAACTGAAAGAATGTATAAAACAATTGCTAATGAAGTATGTGGTAAAACTACATTCCATTATTTAGGTCATGATATAGATTTAGCTGGTGAATGGAAGAGAATTTCAATGACTGATGCTATTAAAGAACAAACAGGAATTGACTTTAAGAAGATTAAGAAGTTAGATGAATGTTTGAAATTAGCTGAAGAACATGGAATTGAATTAGAAGAACATGAAAAACAATTTGGACATATTGTTAATAAGTTCTTTGAAAAGTATGTTGAAGAAACATTAATTGAACCAACATTCTTATATGGACATCCAATTGAGATTTCTCCATTAACTAAGAAAGATCCTGAAGATGGTAGATTTACTCAAAGATTTGAGTTATTCATTTCAGGTCATGAATGTGCTAATGCTTATACAGAATTAAATGATCCAATTGATCAATTAGAAAGATTCGAAGCTCAATTGAAAGAAAAAGATATGGGTAATGAAGAAGCTAATGATATCGATATGGATTTCATCGAAGCATTAGAGTATGGTATGCCACCTGCTGGTGGAATAGGTTATGGAATAGATAGAATGATTATGTTATTTACTGAACAAGAATCTATTAGAGATGTTATTCTATTCCCTACAATGAAAGAAAGAAAAAAAGACTAATATAGTCTTTTTTTTATTGATTTTAAGCGGTTTTTGGGACACTTTAATTTGATATTGTGTTATAATTTTGGTAGGGAGGTATGAGGATGAAAAACAAATATGGTAAATTTTACTTGGTATTGAGTTTAATTCTAGTAGCTTTAGTTTTAACTTGGATATTTCCAAATGTATTGTGCGGAGAAGAGACTTGTACAATAGCTGAAGAAACTACAAGAGCTGGAATAATGGATTTCTTTACAATGTTATTCTATAGTTTTTATTATAGATTTAATGAAATTTTCTATATTTTTATGATAGGTGGTTGTTATGGTGTTCTAAGTAGAACAAAACCATATCGTAAAATGGTTGATGATGTTTCAGATTTTGTAAAAGGAAAAGAAGTAATAGTAACATTAGTGTTAACACTAGTAATGGGTTTATATACAGCATTCTGTGATCAAATGTTAGTATTATTACTATTTGTTCCATTTATTATTACAGTATACTTAAAAGCTGGTAGAGATAGAATAACAAGTATTTTAGCTGCTTTTGGTGGTATGTTTATTGGTACTGCTGGAACACTATTAGGAACTAATGGAATGGGAAGATTAGGATTCTCATTAGGATTGGAAATTAATGAAGGAATCTTATATAAGGTTGTATTCTTTATTGCATCTTATGTTTTATATAACTTATTTGCTTGGTTACATATTAAGAAACAAACTAAGTTAGTAGATTCTACTAAGTATGATTTATTTAATACTGAGGAATTAGATGAATCAGATATAAAACCATATAAGAGAACTAAAGTATGGCCAACTGCTATAGTATTAGGTATCTTTAGTATTATTGCTTTATTAGCTTTCATTAACTGGAAAGAAAGTTTTAGTGTAGCAGTATTTAATGATGCATTAATTAATCTTAAAGATAAAGCTGATACTTTATATCATATTATTGGTGATGTTGAAGCATTTGGTAATTGGACATTTATTTCATTATCATGTGTAATGTTTATATTCACAGCAATAGTAAGTGCTATGGATAAGAGAACTAAATACTTTGCATTTGATTTTGGTTATGGTATGAAGAGAATTGCCAAGGTAGCAGTTATGTATGGCTTAGTACATGTTATCTTCATGATTAGTTATGTATATGGTTGGGCATTTAATCCAGTAGTTAAGTTACTAAATGGTAAGTATGGATTATTTAGATTATATATTGCTGGTGTAATAGCATCATTCCTTGCTATAGATCCAGAGTTAGTATCTTATGTATTAGGACTTCATATGGTTTCATTATATGGAAAAAAACTATTAGAATTAAGTTTAATTTTCAATGCAGGTTATGCGATAGTACAAGTTATTGCACCAACAAGTTTCTTATTGATGATTGCATTAACTTACTTAAATGTTCCATATACTAAATGGGTAAAAGAAATATGGAAGTATGCATTAAGTTTATTAGTAGTATCATTAATAATCTTAGCATTAGTATAAAAATATAAAGTGAATTGGAAAAGAATACGTGAAGTATTCTTTTTATTTGGTTTTTATGGTAAAATAAGTTAACTCGTGAAGAGTTTATAGAAAGAAAGGTGGAACATATGAGAATATATAATTCTCTAACAGACAAGGTTGAAGAATTCAAACCTATTGAAGAAGGAAAGGTAACGATGTATGTCTGTGGACCAACTGTATATAATTATGTACATATTGGAAACATGAGACCGGTTATGACATTTGATATGGTATATAACTATTTCAAATATTTAGGTTATGATGTTACTTATGCATCTAATTTTACAGATGTTAATCCAAAGATAATTACAGCAGCTAAAGAATTAGGAATTACAGAAAGAGAAGTTGCTGATAAGTTCATCAAAGCATACCTAAATGACTTGGAGTCTTATAACTGTTCCACTATCGATTATAGACCTAGAGTTATTGAAAATATGGATAATATCTATAACTTTATTACTAAGTTAATTGAAAAAGATATGGCTTATGTAGTAGATGGAGATGTTTATTTTAGAGTAGATAGAATTAAAGATTATGGTATTTTATCTAATCAAGATACTGAAGAACTTGTAGCAGGAGCTAGAGTTGAAGTGGATGAAAAGAAAGAAAGTCCATTAGATTTTGCATTATGGAGAAAGACTACTGAAGGTGAACAATTTGATTCTCCTTGGGGTAAAGGTATACCTGGATGGCATACTGAGTGTGTTGTTATGATTAATGCATTATTTGGTACTAAAATAGATATTCATGGTGGTGGAGTAGATTTAAAATTCCCACATCATGAAAATGAAATTGCACAAAGTGAAGCATTGAATGATAATCATTTAGCTAACTATTGGATGCATAATGGACATATTAATTTAGATGGTGAAAAGATGAGTAAGTCATTAGGTAATTTTATATTAGCTAAAGACTTTATTAAAGAACATTCAGCTAATGAAATAAAGATTGCTTTATTTAAGACTCATTATAGATTACCTTTAAACTTTACTGAAGATTTGTTTAATGAAGCAGCAATTGTTGATAAGAAGATTTATGATGCTTTAAGACAAGCTAATTTGAATTTACAAATTAATGGCATTGAAACTGGTAAAGTAACTAAAGACGAAAAGATTAATGAAATCATGGATGAAGATTTTAATACACCAAATTTAATTACTTATCTAAATGATTTAATTAAAGAGTTAAATACTAAATTAAGAAGTAAAGAAGATATTGTAGAAACATATGATAAGATTCAATTAATTAATAAGATATTAGGTTTAAAATATGATCTTCCAGTATTAAGTGAAGATGATAAGAAATTATATAACACATGGCTAGAAGCTAGAAATAATAAAGATTTTGAAACAGCTGATAAGTTAAGAGCACAATTAATTGGAAAGAGTATTATATGATTTACTTAGAGATATATATTGTAATAATTACTATTTGTTTACTTCTTTGTGTTAAAGTTGATATGGCTTTTAAGAAGTATAAAAAGACTGATAATAAAAAGAAATTATCTGGTTTTGAAATAACAAGAAATGTTTTAGATGATAATAAACTAGAAAAAGTATATGTAATAGAAAGAAAAGAAAGAGTTATAGATACATATGACTATAGAAAGAAAGTAGTTAGATTATCTAGTGATGTCTTTAATGAAGTTAGTTTATATGCTTTAGCAGTAGGTGCTTATGTAGGTATGCATGGTGCTTATGATAAGAAGAATAATTCTTTATATAAGTTTGTAGAAACAGTTAAACCTATTAGATTGGGTGCTTATATGTTTAGTTTATTTATTTTAATACTTGGAATGTTTAGTGTTAATGAAGTAGCATTTCAGGGTGCTTTAGTTTTCTTGTTATTAGCTTTAATACTATCTGGTTTATCTTTTATAGTAGATAAGAATATTGCTTATGATGCATATGATTATTTAAAGAAGAATAAATCGTTTGAAGAAGATGAAGATGAAGCAATATCAGAAATACTACAGAATGTTTATTTAGAAAGTTTTACTTGGTTTATTGTTCGTTTATGGTATACGTTAGTTAATATTATGAATGAAAGTAAGAAGAAGTAATATGAATGATATTATTAAATATTTAAAAAAGGGTGGAATAATTATTACACCTACAGATACTGTTTATGGTATTATGGCGGATGCTACTAATGATGATGCAGTTAAAAAGGTTTATGATGCTAAGAAAAGAAGTTATGATAAACCACTAATTGTATTAGTTAATAGTATTGAAATGCTTGATGATTATGTTTTAGAAATAGATGATATTACTAAAAGAATCATAAATAAATATTGGCCAGGGCCATTAACAATATTGTTTAAGAAGAATGATAAATTAAGTAAATATGTATCTAATAATGAATATGTTGGTATTAGATATACTGGTAATAAGGTTATTAATAATATATTGAAAGAATTTAAGAAACCGGTGGTATCTACTAGTGCAAATATTAGTAATAAAGAAGTTGTTACTGAAGTAAGTATGATACCAAGTGAGTTGTTAGAAAAAGTAGACTTTGTCTTAGATGGTGGAAAGTTATCTAGTGAGTCATCTACAATAATAAAAGTAGAGGATGGAAAGATAGAAATTTTAAGAGATGGAAGTCTAAGTGAAAAGATAAAAGAAGAGTTTAAGTAACTTTACTTATACTCCTTTTTTTTATATAATTTTATTAGAAGATATGGAGTGATTCATATGGATAAAGAATACCTAACAATTCAAAATGAACAAGGTGAAAACATCAATATTTCTGTAGTAGGAACTTTTGAAATTCCTGACTTAAAAAGAGAGTTTATGATGTATTCAATGGTTGATGAGAATGAAGAGAATAGTTTGGGATCTATTCTAATAGGTGAAGTGTTACGAGAAGATGGTCAATTTAAAGTAACAGGAGTTCCTGAAGAAGAAAAGGAAATGATTGTAGCTTATTACAATGAGATTTCTGAACAAATGGGTGGTGAATAGAATGGCAAGAAAAATGTTGGTTGTTCCAGAAAATAAAGAAGTTATTAAAAGAATTAAAAAGAGATATGGTTTCCTTAGAAAGAACAAAGAAACTTATGGTGAAGAAGTTCCTATGGAAATTAAGAATAGAATATTAAGTACGGCTGTTAAAAATGTTGGGTTTGCTCCTGAAGTAAAAGTTACTTTAGTAGAGGGTGGAGAACAATTAAGCCCAGAAGCCGAAAAAATTGTAGCTGATTTTTTTAAACATGCTGCTTTGATACATGAAAATAATTACAGAACAATAGCTCAAGATATAGATGTTCATGAAAGAATGGAACATATTGAATTATTGTCTGATGAAATGACGATAGCAGCTAAAGAGATTTCAGAAGCTGTTATTAGTAAAGGAGTTTAATATGAGCGTTAGTCATATAGGTGAAAAAGAATTTCAAAAAGAAGTATTAGAAGCTAAGGAACCAGTATTTGTTGATTTCTATGCTGATTGGTGTGGACCTTGTAGAATGTTAGGTCCAATAATGGAAGAAATAAGTGAAACACATAAAGTATTTAAAGTAAATACTGATGAAGCAATGAACTTAGCTATGGAATATGGAATTATGTCTATTCCTTGTGTAATCTTATTTAAAGATGGCAAAGAAGTTAAGAGAAGTGTTGGTCTTAGAGCTAAAGAAGACATATTAAAGATGGTAGATGAATAGAATGATTGATATTTTAATTATTGGAGCTGGACCAGCAGGTTTAACAGCTGCTATATATGCAGAAAGAGCTGGTAAACATGCTGTTGTTTATGAAGCGAATAATTATGGTGGCAAGATAATTAATGCAGCAGAAATAGTTAATTATCCAGGTATAAAGAATATATCTGGTTTTGATTATGCTACTAGCCTTTATGAACAAGCTAAGGAACTTGGTGCAGAAGTAAGATTTGCTAAAGTATTTGGTATTGAAGATAAAGGTGAAACAAAGTTAGTTAAAACTACTGATGGTGATGTGGAAGCAAGAAGTGTAATTATTGCAACAGGTGCTTCTAATAAACCTTTAGGTATTGCTAGAGAAAGTGAATTCATTGGTAAAGGTGTATCTTATTGTGCTACTTGTGATGGTGCATTCTTTAGAAATAGAGATGTTGCTGTTGTAGGTGGAGGAGATACTGCTTTAGAAGATGCATTATTCTTAAGTAGTTATTGTAGTAAGGTTTATATAATTCATCGTAGAGATGAGTTTAAAGGTAACCAAGTATGGTTAGAAGATCTTAAGAAGAAAGATAATGTAGAGTTTATAATTAATAGTAATGTTACTAAGTTAAATGGAGACAACTTATTAGAAAGTATTGAAGTAACTAACAATGTGGGAGAAGTTAGAAATATCAATGTAGCTTGTCTATTTATTGCTGTTGGTCAAGTACCTGGTAATGGTGCTTTTGAGAACATAATAAAGTTAGATAATGCTGGTTATATAGAAGCAGGAGAGAATTGTTTAACTAATGTACCAGGTATATTTGTTGCTGGGGATACAAGAAGTAAGATAGTAAGACAATTGACTACTGCGTGTGCTGATGGAGCAGTAGCTGCTTTAGCAGCAGTTAATTATTTAAGATAGTTATACTTTAAGAGTATAACTTTTTTAATTGTTAACAGGTGTTAAGTGGGTCTTGCTTTCATTGAAAACCATTGCTTATTATGGTAAATTATATGTATAGGATAGGGAAGTGTTCTTATGGCAACTATAGCTTGGGATACAGATGTGATGAGAGATACTAGTGACATGTGTAATGAAAAAGCAGAAAGCATGGAAGGTAATTTAAATCAATTACGTACCAAATTAGATAACCAATTATCTGGTTGGACTGGCGATGCTGCAAACGCAATGAAAGAATCAAATAACACAGCTTGTGACAGTGTATTAGCATACATTGATTTTGAGCGTGCTATAGCGGCTTATAATGCTAATGCTGCTGATGTTTTAGATGAAGCAGAAGATATGTTAGCTAGCTTAGAAATATAGGTGATAGTTATGGGTCAAAATGAAATACATGTTGAGAGTTATGATGAATTAACTTCTAGTGCTAATGATATGCTTAGTACTATGAGAACATTGAATGATGATGTTGAATATATCGATAAATATGTTAAAGATGTTTTTTCTGACAGTACTTTTCAAGGAAGAGCTGCTGAATATTTAGACGATGTATGGTCTTCTATTAATAGTAATGCTATTAATGGAATATCTAAATTAAGTGAAAACGCTGCAATATTAGATAAGATGAATCATAATTATGCAGATGCAGATAAAAAATCTTCAGATGGAATAGAGGGGATTCAATAATGGTATCAAGTTCTACAGTTAGTAGTGATGCTTCTTTAATTAGTGATGTCTTCTCAAACTATACAGCAGGTACTGATGCAATCAATAGTAATGATGTGTGGTCAGGTAAGAGTAAAGATAATGCTGTAACACAGATGACTAACTTTGTTGAAGAATATAGTGAACCTATATCATCACAAATGAGTGAGTTTGCTTCGGCTTGTGAAAAATATTCTATTTGGGAAGATTCGAAGGAAGACTTAGCAGAAATAGAAACTAAGTTAGCAAAACTTGATCCTGAGAAGGATAGTTCTGAAATAACTAGTTTAACTTCACAAAAGAAAGCTCTTGAATCAGGAATAGAAACTCTAGATAAAGAGATAAGAAAATGTTTATCTAATGTTAGGTCGAAGAAATTAAATACTACAACAACAGATTTAAGTGCTTCTGATTCTTATTCATTAGGTGAATTTGTTAATTATTATCAAACAGATTATTCAGAGAGTTATGGATATGGTAAATCAATTGCTGAAGCAGGTTGTGGACCTACATCAATGGCAATGGTTTTAACATATTTAACTGGTGAAGAACATGACCCAGTAGAAATGGCTAACTGGAGTATGAATAATGGTCATAGAATTAAAGGAAATGGTACTTCATGGACTTATTTCCCAGCTGTTTCTAGTGCTTATGGTATAGAATGTGAACAACAATCTGTTACAAAGACTAATATTGTTAATGATTTGAACGAAGGTAAGACGATTATCATGAGTGTTGGTCCGGGACACTTTACTAGTGGTGGCCACTATATTGTATTAAAAGGATTAACTGAAGATGGTAAAGTTGAAGTAGCAGACCCTGCTAGTAGAGAAAGATCTACTAAGACATATGATCTTAGTGTATTTACTAGCGAAGGTAAAGGTATGTGGGCCTTCGATACTGACTCAACAATGGGAATGGAAATCTAGTGGAGGTGTGATATGGCAAAGATAGATGATGTTATTTTAAATATAGCTAAAAAAGCTAATACAATAATAAATATTTATAATTTGAGTATACCTGTATTAGATGGATTTGAAGTAAAAAAAGATATTAAGATAAATTCTAAACATGTATTTGTTGCACAAAAAGGTAATGTGTTAGAACAATTCTTAACTGATGGTCAATTAATAGATGATGAAACTCTTGATGAAAGAGTAGAGAAGATATTAAATGATGTTAGAAGAGAAGTTAGACATAATCCTTTATATGCAAATAATGGTAGATATTTAGATTTATATAAGAAATATGAAAAAGGCGACTTTAAATATAAAATTTATTTACAAGATATCTTGATTGATAAAGATCATTTTGTAAGACAAATAAATGCGTATTTTATAGAACCTAAAAGTAAAGAAGTATGTCAGTTATCTCTTTCTGCTGGTCAATATTTAAGATCAGAATATAAGATATTAAGAGAAATTGATGATTATAGTAAAGATGTAATTATTACAAGCTTAGAAAAAGCTTTAATGTTGATATTAGATAATATAGGTTATGATTATTCTGAATAGAAAGGGGCATAGATATGTCTAAAGTATTATTAAATACTGATAGTGTTGCTACAGTTTCGAGTGGTATGGGTACATTGTCTAGTAATGTTGATACTATTATTAGTAGTATTAATAGTTATGATGTATCTGGTAGTGAATTCCCTTTCGCAGATGCAAAAGCAGCAATAGTATCTAATGTTGAAAAGACTAAAACAAAGATAAGTAATACTAAAATATTATTAGATAAAGTAATTAGTGTTCATAGTAATTTACAAGAATCAGTAGGTACTACACCTGATTTAGATACTGGAACTAGTAAAAGCGATGATGATGGTAAGACTTATTCATCACCTGATAATAGTAAATCTTCTAGTGGTGGACATCATTCAAGTAGTAAATCTAGTGAAGCTGATCCTACACAAATGTATGGTGGATATGGTGCTTATATGGTAACTGATGGTGCTATTGGTTCACAAGCTATATCTGGTGCAGTAAGTGGTATTAGTGCTGTTTCAGAGGTTAGTACTGCAACTGCTACATCTGGAGCAGGAGCAACTAAAGATACAACTGAATTACTAGCTAGTGAGAAGTTTGCTGAAATGGCAACTATAGCTGTTTCTGATGATGATTATAAAGAATTATATGAGAAATATAAGATTACGGAAATTAGTGCTACTAGTTTAGCAACTACAGTTGCTAAAGGAATGCATCTTGTTGTAGAAGGTATATCTACAGATATTAAGATGTTAGATTATTTAGATGTTGTTGGTAGTGCAGCAATGTCATATAATGCATCAGTAGAATTTGTTAAGTTAGATCAATATGATAGTGCTGTTAATGATAATCTAGTTGGTTCTACTGTACACAATAGTGCATTTAGTGTAACTAATTCAAGTAATGCAGTACATGATAATTTAGTTAATGTAAGTGGTGTAACTAATATTGATGCATATACAGCAGTAGAAAAAGATGATGCTAATAATTCTTTCTCTTTCAAGAGTGTTTTAGGTACTGATGAAGAGAAAGCTAAAGTTAAAGATACTGCTAGTGAAGTAACTGAAATGTTAGATAGCAAAGCATCAGAAGAAATAAAAGATGGTTATAAACTTAATGAAACTGGTGTACATGAAGATAGTTATCAAAAGATTGATAATACTGGCAGTAGCACAGGTAAGTTAGATACATTTAGTGCTTCAGTAATTACTGATTCATTTACTAGTGTAGCTAGTGATAGTAGTGAGATAGCTAAGTTGAATAACTTTAAATGTGCTAGCGGTGTAACAATGTCATTTAGTACATTACCAGTTACAATGATAGTTAAAAATAATGTAGTAGTATTCTTTAAATCTGGTTACTTAACTGAGACAGAATTGAAGAGTGCATTAGCTAGTGCGGAGAGAATTCCATTAGTTAACTAATAGAGTGTAAAATTAGAGTTAAATTACTTCTATAAGGTATTTATTCGTGTTATATTTATGATAAGGAGAGTGGAAATATGGCAGATTTTGTTGTAAAACCTGATGATATGATGGTTGATGGTGAGCAAACTGTTGCTGCATCTGAAACTGTTGGAGAAGAAATTAATAATATTAGAAGGAATAAAGAGAATTTAGTTCCTATTTGGGGCGGTGAAGCTGCTGATACTTTTTATAAAGTAGTAGATGACCAAACTGTTAAATTCGATAAGATTGATGAAGTAATCAGAGTTATGGGTGAAAAGATTAAAGAAGGCGCTAATAACTTTATGGATACTGAAGATGAGAATGTTCAATTAGGAAATAAACTTCTTGATGAATATGATGGAGGTAGATAGTAATGGAAGAAATTAAACAAACTTCATATGCAGAATCTAGATCATATGCAACTAATATTAAAAATAACGCTGACTCAATAATGGATACTTTCAATAACATTGATAATCAAATGAAAAGATTATATGGTGAAAACTGGGAAAGTTCAGGAGCAGACGTTTCAAATGGTGAATTCCAAAAACTAAAAAGAGAATTTGAACCATTATATAATGCTGTAGTTAACATGCATGATCATATTATGAGAGTTACTGCAAGCAACGAAACAGCTGATGCTTACGCTAATAAAGCTATTAGTGAATCAACTGAAGGACTATAATTAAGAAAGCATGAAATCATGCTTTTTTTTATGGTAGAATAATGATAGAATTATTTTTACGAAGGGAAAGTAGGTGGTAATATGTTTGAATTAGTATCAGAATATCAACCTAGTGGAGATCAACCAAAAGCTATTGAAGAATTAGTTAAAGGTATTAATGAAGGAAAAAAAGAACAAGTACTATTGGGAGCTACTGGTACAGGTAAAACATTTACAATTGCTAATGTTATTAAGAATGTTAATAAACCTACTTTAGTATTAGCTCATAATAAGACTTTAGCTGGTCAATTATATAGTGAGTTTAAAGAATTATTCCCTAATAATCATGTAGAATACTTCGTATCTTATTATGATTATTATCAACCAGAAGCTTATGTACCACAAAGTGATACATATATTGAAAAAGATGCTTCAATCAATGATGAAATAGATGAACTTAGACATGCTGCTACATCTGCTTTGCTTACTCGTCAAGACACAATTGTAGTTGCAAGTGTAT
>JAEEGL014437291.1_pt1 | contig 11847 bp, 10 predicted proteins | sample 9134231 | NCBI WGS metagenome assembly JAEEGL01 (sample SAMN16246548, study PRJNA631951) | gut metagenome | biome: gut microbiome; feature: rumen; material: fiber-attached | host: Bos | place: Iran: Karaj | collected 2018-10 | reverse complement strand
TCTGCCCCAGACGGGCGATGCTTCACAAGCCGACCTCACAGGTCGCCCGGAGGTGCAGCTCCTCGACCAACAGGTGGAGATGGCACGCCGCCAGGTCTCACTCGCCCGTGCCGAACTGCTGCCGCAAGTGGGCATGCAAGGCTCTTACGGCTATCTGCATGGTTTGAAAATCAACGGCGACACGAAACTGGACGGCGGGTCGTTCAGCGTGCTGCTCAACGTCAGCATCCCCGTGTTCCACTTCGGCGAGCGTGCCAACAAGGTGAAGGCCGCCAAGGCTCGACTGGCACAGACCGAACTTGACCGTCAGCATCTGAACGAGAAGATGCAACTGGAACTCTCGCAGACCATCGACAACCTAGACGAGGCCCGCCTCGAAGTCACACTCGCCGGGCGTTCCCTCGACCAGGCCGACGAGAACCGACTGTTGAGCCGCAAACAGTATGAGGCCGGCATGGAGACCCTCAGCGACCACCTCGAAGCCCAGGCCCTCTGGCAGCAGGCATACGCCAGCCAGGTAGATGCCCACTGCCAACTCTACCTCAGTTACATCAAGTACCTCAAAGCAGCAGGATTATTGACCGTTGAATAGCAATAATGGGAACACAAATATTCAGACATGTCCGCTATGCACAGGCTGTACGGTTTGGGCTGCCCGTATTGGCTGACTACGACGAGAGTCTCACTTTGACAGCGCAGACACCCAGCCCGCAGCCTGTCCGCAGACACCGTTCCGCTTAGGGTTCGTCATGGGCGATGAGCAATTGCCACAGAGTGAGGACTGTCATTTTCTCAACATCTACACGCCCTCGCGCAAAGGCTCCCGGCCCGTTCTCGTATGGCTGCATGGACCGATAGCGATGTAAGATGGATGATGTAAGAAGGAAGATGGAAGAATGGGTGCATCCGGAGGGGTGCACCTGTTTTGTGTCTATACGAGCAGGAGGCCGAGGGTGACGCAGAGGCCGTAGACGAAGATGTTGCGGGCGGTCTCGCCCAGACACTCGTTGAGCTGGCGGCCTTCGTGGATGCGGCGGAGCTTGAGCCACGTGAAGACGTGGAGGACGAGATAGACGAGGGGCAGCACGAAGGCGAGCACGTGGCCATGAGCCCAGAACAGCAGACCGGCGAGGACGGCGACGATGCCGATGGCAAGGTAGAGCCACTCAGAGGCGCGGGCACCCAACTTGACGACGAGGGTCATCTTGCCGTCGCGGCGGTCAACGTCGCGGTCGCGGTAGTTGTTGACAATGAGCAGGCCGTCGATGACGAGTCCGCAGGCCAGCGAGGCTACGACGACCAGCAGCGGACAGGTGTGTAGCTGGACGTAATAGGTGCAGCAGACGGGTACAATGCCGAAGAAGACGACCACCAGCACGTCGCCCAAGCCGATATAGGAGAGGTGGGTGGTGTAGAGGAAGCAGAAGACGACGCAGAGCAGTCCGATGAGCAGCATTTCGAGTCCGCCGTAGAGGATGAGCGGCAGTCCGACGATGCAGGCGGCCACGGTGGTGGCGGCAATGGCGCGCTTCATGGCGTCGATGCTGACCCAGCCTTGTGTGCAGGCGCGCTGTGGCCCGAGTCGGGTGGCGGGGTCGTCGTTGCCTCGGGCGTAGTCGAAGAAGTCGTTGACGAAGTTGGCGTCAATCTGCATGATGAAGGCAAAGAGGAAGCAAAGGACGGCAGCCGTAGGGCTGAAGATGTCGAATTCGCGCGCGTCGAGGTAGGCCAGTGCTGTGCCTATCATGACGGGTACGGCGGCACCTGTGAGTGTCTTGGGGCGAGCGGCAAGGAGCCAGGCTTTAGGGGAGTTTTGTTTCATCGTCGAAGAGTTTATCGAAGACGGGTCGTAGCTGGTCGGGGTTCTCTATGAGCTGGCGCAGTTCGTTGAGCCAGCGTTCGTTCTGCGACCCGCTGATCCAAAGGTGAATATAGCCGCGGGTGGAGTATTTTTCGTTGAGGTGCTGTAGCAGTCGCTGCCAATGGCCCTCGCGGTCGAGCTGCGCATAGTTAGCGAGTCCGAACTGGATGGTGCGGCGTACGACGTTCTCGGGTTCGAGGTCGCGGTCGGCTTCTGCCACTATCTTGCCGTAGATGCTGCGCGGGGCTCGTGATGCCGAGGCGCGATGGTCCTCGACGGCCTCCTTCATGAGTCGTATCTGTTCGGCCGAGAACCAGCGCTTGAGGCGTGCGTCGGCCTGCAGAATCTTGCCGCTGGTAACGTGGTGGACGGCCCTCGGACCCGTAAGTCCCAGGTCGTGGTAGGCTGCAACGGCATAGACCATGTTGACGTCGGCACCGGTCTGCTGGGCCAGCTTCAGCGAACTGCGGATGACGCGCGTGACGTGTTCCATGTTGTGGGCACGGTCGAACTGCTGATACTGAGGCAGTATCTGCGTCTCAATGAATTCGACGAGGTCTAATGACGGGTTGTTCATCTTTTTTTTAATTATAGAAGTTCCACGACACACCGACGTGCATGATGCGGCTGTTGGTGGGATAGTGGGGCGTGAGGAAGTAGTTCTTGTCGCCCGAACCTGCGTTGACGTGGCTGAATGCCAGGAAGAAGCGGGCGCGCTTTAGGTGCATGTTGGCATAGACGTCGACCCACGGATAGCCACCCAGCTGTCGGCGGCTGTCGGCATTCTGCTGGACGGCAAACTGGGCAAGCTGGGGCAGGTAGTCGGGTGCGTCGTATTTGGTGAACCACGTGACGCAGCCGCCGAGTTCGACGCTGAGCACGCGTGCAATCTTGAACTTCAGATAGAGGTTTGACCACAGGTTGAGGTCGGGTAGGGGCAACGCATCAGAATTGGAGTTCTGGTAGGTCACGATGTTCTCCCAGTTAACGATGCCCCAACGCAAGTCCTGACGCAGCTGTGCGGTGAGCACGTTGATGTTGCCAGCCGACTGATAGACACCGCCAGTGAGCTGCTTGCGGTTCAACGACTGGTCGATGGTGTAGCTCATGCCGAAGTACGTGTAGTTCTGAATCTCGTCGATGGCTACGCGCAGCTGTGTTTTGGTCTTCTGATAGCTGAACAGACCTTCGATATGCGTGCGTGTCTCGCTCTCCAGCGACTGGTCCCACCAAAGATGCTTGGAGTGGTACTGGTTCTGGAAGAAGCGGGGCTTGGTGCGGCGGAAGAAGGCCTTGGCAGCCAGCTGCACGGTATCGCCGAGGAGCGCGAAGTTGACGTCGGTATTGAAGTCGACAGCCACGGCACCGGCGTCGAGACCCGTCACGCCCAGTTCGCCAGACAGATTGAAGTGGAGCGTACGGCCTTGTGTCTTGGCCAGCTGGGCACCGATGTTGGTGCAGTGGCCCGTCCAGCTGTTGAGGACATAGTAGTCGGCACCTTCGCCTGCCAGCTGTGGCATCTGATACTTGCGGTATTCGTAGGAGGCAAAGAGCTTGAGACCTGCCTTGACATACTTGTTGAAGCCTTCGAGCAGCGCTATGCCGATAGTGTTCTTGACGGAAGTGTACTTAAAGCGGTCGTAGATGGAGTCGCCGGCATAGGCACCCTCGTTATTCTTATTATAATAGGTGTTGGCATAGTAGTCCGCGGGCGTCTTATAGGCCTGATAGATGCGGTCGTAGCCGTTGATGTCGAGGGTATGGATAATGCTGGTCACGGGGACGTACTCCTTCTTCATCGTCGCGTCGATGGAGTCCTGCATGGCCTGCAGGCGGTTCAGGCTGTCGAGTTCGGCCTGCGACTGCGCCGTGATGCGTGTGGTGTCGAGGACTTCGGCAGGCTTGTCGGCAACGGGTTCGTCGCCCATAATCTTTGCATCCTTAGGACGTCCTGTGGGCATCGGTGCGGCGGGTTTGGCGGGTTTCTTACGCGTTCGGGCCTTGTCGTCGTCCTTGTTCTTGTCGGCGCCCTTCTCGTCCTTCTTGTTCTTCTGGGCCGACATGGCGGCAAACTGACGGGCCTTGATTTCCTCGTCGGTCATCTTGACCTTGCGGTAGAATCCGATGTTGTAGCGGTGCGAGAAGAACAAGTGCTTGGTGTCGTTGCGGTTCCAGTTGCTGGAGAGGACGGTAGGCAGTTCCTCTTCCGTGAACTGAGCGGGCTCCTGTTCAGGATGGGTGATGTGGTTATCGTTCACGATACCGCCGTTCTCGGTGTTCTTGCGGTGATAGAGCGAGGCCATCAGGTGCATCTGATAGCGGTCGCCACGATAGGAGCCGAAGATGGTGGCGCGGAAGTTACTGTTGCTTTGGTTCTGATAGTAACCCATGCCGTAATAGTAGTCAAGGTCAAAGCCGAAGCCCAGCCGCTTGTTGGCATTGACGGCAAACTTGGCGTCGATGTGGTCTTCGCCGTGCTGCTTGTCGCCGCAGTTTTCGTAGGAGATATGCGTGTAGGGCGACAGCGTGTTGGTGAACAGGAACTCGTCGGGCTGCTTGGTGCTGTAGTCGAAGGGCTGGACGAAGAAGAACTCGTCGGTCTGCTGGCGGTTGATGAAGATACGGCTCAGGCGTGGCGAGTAGTTGTTGCCCGTCGTGCTGTAGTCGCCATAGAGTCCCGTGTTATAGATGGACTGCTGGTAGAGGTGGGGCATGGTGTCGAGCTCGGCAGGACGGATGTCGCCGAAACGGCGGTCGACGGTCCACACCCAGACACCCTTGGGCACCTCTTTCTCGCCCTTCACGGAGTCGCGCTTGTTGGGGTTGAAGTTCTGGTTGTTGTTGCCAAACTCGTCGTACTGATTGATATTGCCGTTGACATCCATCTCATTATACACCTGAGCCTGCACACCACGGGGCATGCAGACCATGAGCAGCATCAGCAGCAGGGATAGGACGGTCTTGTTCATATCTTCATCAGTCTCAGTGTCACCTCGATAAACTTAAACACCATTGAGCCCAGGATGATGTAGGTGCCCATATCGCGGTTGTGCAGATAGAACACCAGCATACCCGAAGCAGCCCCAACGACAAAGATGAGGTTGAGCCAGTTGCGTACGGAACGAATGGTCATTTCAGCAACGACTCGAATTTGTTAAACAGAAAGTCCTTGCGGTCGATGGTCTTGCGACGGAACTTGCCGGAGATGGGCAACAGCTTGGTATTCTTCTTGTTGACGGCCTCCTTGTCGGTAATCCACTCCTCGGCGGTCATGCGCTGCGGATTGCGCTCCTCCTCGTAGAGATAGCGGATGCGCAGCATCTTGACGTCGGCACGGCCGTCGCTGCACTGGGCTTGGAGCACGTAGAAGAAACGGGTCTGGTCCAGCGAGAGGGCGGTCTTCTTGAAGACGAGCCACTCCTGGTAGGCACCGACAATCTCGTGCTTCTGGGCATCGGTGGTCACCACCTGCGACTGGATCTGATTGCTGGTCTTGGCCAGACGCTCCATGTACTGCAGCAGGATGTCGTAAATCTGGGCGGCCGACTTGCCGGGTGCCTCGATGCTGGTGCTGAAGACGACCAGTCCGTCAACCTCGGGGACAGCGCCCTTCAGGTATTTGGCATCGACTTTAGGCTTGGCAGCCGTTTCCTGTTTGACCTCTTCTTCTTCGTTCGTTTCCCAGGTGTTGTCCTGTGCCCACAGCGTCAGGGGCATCAGGGCGAGCATGGTAAAGAATAACTTTTTCATAATCCGTATGTAATTTTTTTTGTTTATTCTGATTTCAAAATCCGGTGCAAAAGTACTAATAATTATTTGTTTTTGTGCACGCACGCGAGAAATGTGGGCTGTTTTTTTGATTTTTTAATGCTTATTTCAGTTCCAGCTCTTTCTGCAGCCGTATGATTTCATCGCGATACTGGGCAGCCTGCAAGAAGTCGAGATTCTTGGCAGCATCCTTCATCAGACGGGTGGTCTGGGCAATGCTCTTCTCCAACTGCGAACGTGTCATACGCTCAATGATGGGGTCGGCGGCGAAGGCGGCTTGCTGTTGGCTATTTGCTGTTGGCTGTTGGCCGTTGGCTTCGCGCTCCAGCTCTACCAGTGTGACCGTCAAGGCCTTCTTGATTTGCGTCGGCGTGATGCCGTGTTCCTCGTTATACTTCAGCTGCTTCATGCGGCGGCGCGTGGTCTCGTCGATGGTCAGCTGCATGGAGGCGGTGATGTGGTCGGCATACATGATGACCTTGCCGTTGACGTTACGGGCGGCACGACCAGCGGTCTGCGTCAGACTGCGGTGGGAACGGAGGAAGCCTTCCTTATCGGCGTCGAGGATGGCCACCAGTGACACTTCGGGCAGGTCGAGACCTTCGCGCAACAGGTTGACACCCACCAGCACGTCGAAGGTGCCATTGCGCAGGTTCTCCAGAATTTTTACACGCTCCAATGTAGAAACCTCGCTGTGGATATAAGCCGTCTGAACGTTGTGGTTCAGAAGAAATTCGCTCAACTCTTCGGCCATGCGCTTGGTCAGCGTGGTAATGAGCACGCGCTCCTTGCGGTCAATGCGCTGGTGAATCTCATCCAGCAGGTCGTCAATCTGATTCTCGGTGGGACGCACTTCTATCTCAGGGTCCAGCAAGCCAGTAGGACGGATAACCTGCTCAACGACAACACCTTCGGCCTCGTTGAGCTCGTAGTCGGCTGGTGTAGCCGAGACGTAGATGACCTGATGGGTCATGGCCTGGAACTCGTCGAACGTCAGTGGACGGTTGTCGAAGGCGGCAGGCAGACGGAAACCGTACTCCACGAGGTTGGTCTTGCGGGCGCGGTCGCCTCCCCACATGGCACCAATCTGAGGCACGGAAACGTGGCTCTCGTCAATCACCATCAGATAGTCGTCGGGGAAGAAGTCGAGCAGGCAGTAGGGCCGCTCGCCAGCCTGACGGCCGTCAAAATAACGGGAGTAGTTCTCGATGCCCGAACAGTGGCCCAACTCCTTAATCATCTCCATATCGTACTCCACGCGTTCCTTGATGCGCTGAGCCTTGATGGCATCGCCGAGTTCCTCGAAGAAGGCTACCTGTTTCACCAAGTCGTCCTGAATATGCCGGATGGCCAGATTGGTCTGCTCCTGAGTGGTCATAAAGAGGTTGGCGGGATAGAGCTTGTAGGCATCGAACTTCGCCAGGCGCTGCATGGTGACGGCATCGAGCTCTTCAATGCTGTCTATCTCGTCGTCCCAGAACGTGATGCGCAGGATGACCTCACTGTAAGCCATCGCCACATCGATGGTGTCGCCCTTCACGCGGAAGCAGCCACGCTTCAGTTCGATGTCGTTACGAACGTAGAGAGCCGATACTAATTTTCTTAACAATGCGTTGCGGTCAAGAATTTGTCTACAATGAATTTCAATGATATTCTCATTGAGCGCCACAGGACTTCCCATGCCGTAAATACATGAAACTGAAGATACAACGATAACATCTTTTCTTCCTGACATTAAACTACTTACCGCTCGTAGTCTCAGACGGTCTATCTCTTCGTTGATGGCCAAGTCCTTCTCGATGTAGATATCGGTGGCGGGCAGGTAAGCCTCTGGCTGGTAGTAGTCATAATAGCTGACATAATACTCGACGGCATTCTCGGGGAAGAAGCCTCGCATCTCCTCGTAGAGCTGAGCCGCCAGCGTCTTGTTGTGCGACAGGATGAGCGTGGGCTTGTTGATGTTGGCAATGACATTGGCAACGGTAAAGGTCTTGCCCGAACCCGTCACACCCAACAATACCTGTGCCTTGTCGCCTCTCAACAGCCCGTCAGTGAGCTGTTGGATGGCTTCCGGCTGGTCGCCCGTAGGTTTGTAATTTGACGTTAATTCGAAGTTCATAATGTGCAAAGGTATGTATTTTCATCGTAAAAAACGTTATCTTAGGGGAGAAATTGCTAAAAAAGGTTCTTTTTCCTTTGCTTTTCCATAGAAAATTAGTAATTTTGCACGTCAAAAATAGAAATATGATGAAAAGACACTATATTATAGCCATCTGTTGTGCAGCCCTGATGACGGGTTGCGCATCGGAATTTCAGAGGGTTTACAAGTCTGCGGACAATTCTTATAAGTACGAGTATGCCAAAGAATGCTTCGCCAAAGGCAAGTTTCAGAATGCTGCCATCCTACTGTCCGAACAGGTAACCCTCCAGAAGGGACGCCAGAATGCCCAGGAGAGCTTGTATCTGCTGGCTATGTCGCAGTATTGTAACAGAGACTACGAGGCTGCCAGCGCCACCTTCAAGAAGTATTTCCAAAGCTACCCCAAGGGTGATTATGCCGAGCAGGCCTGCTATCATATCGGTCAGGCACTGTATCAAAGCGTGCCCGAGCCCCGTCTCGACCAGACGCCGACGGTAGGTGCCATCAATGCCTATCAGAACTTCCTCGACTATTATCCCGATTCGAAGTTGCGCGAGGATGCCCAGCAACGTTTGTTCGTCTTGCAGGACAATCTGGTGCGTAAGGAGTACCTGTCAGCTAAACTGTATTACAACCTGGGCGGCTACTTCGGTAACATCAACGGCAATACCGAGTCGAACTACGAGGCCTGCATCATTACGGCGCAGAATGCCTTGAAGGCATATCCCTACACCAGCATGCGCGAAGACTTCTCTGTGCTCATCATGAAGAGCAAGTACTATCTGGCCGAGAACAGCTCGGAGGAGAAGAAAGTAGAGCGCTATCGCGATGCCGAGGACGAGTGCTACGGCTTCATGAACGAGTTCCCGGAGTCGAAGGACGTCAAGACGGCCGAGAAGTATATTGCCAAATGCAAGAAATACACAAGTATCAACTAATTGTTTATAGTTTAGAGTTTATTGAATCGTAATTATAGTTTAATCATCAATAAAAAATGGATTACAAAAAGTCAAAAGCACCGGTAAACACCGTTACACGCAACATTATGGACCTCTGTGAGGACACAGGTAACATCTACGAGAGCGTAGCAATCATCTCAAAGCGTGCCAATCAGATTAGTTTGCAGATTAAGGACGACCTGAGCAAGAAGTTGGCAGAGTTTGCCTCTTACAACGACTCGCTGGAGGAAGTGTTCGAGAATCGTGAGCAGATTGAGATTTCACGTTACTACGAGAAGCTGCCCAAGCCATCACTGCTGGCTACACAGGAGTTTATCGAGAACAAGATTTACTGGCGTGACCCGTCTCGCGACGCTCAGGCCGTAACACCTATTGAGGAGCGTTTATGATACAACGCAAGCAGTCCGTCTTTCTGCTGCTGGCCGCTATACTGGGAGTGCTCGTCATCGTGAATTATCCGATGTGGCCTCTCTTTTTGCTGGCCTTGGTGGCGTCGTCGCTTAGCATCTACACTATTTTCAAGTATAAGCGCCGTCCGCTTCAGGCTCGTCTCAGCGTCCTTGCAGCCGTATTGTTTGTGTTGTGGTATCCTGCCGTTCTGCTGGTCAACAAGTTGATGATGCCATCAGGCTTGCAATTCGATGTTGTCAACATCTGGGGCGCATTGCCTGCGGTCAGTGCCATTCTTTGTCTGATGGCACGTAAGGGTATTATGGACGACGAGCGACTGGTAAGGGCAGCTGATAGAATCAGATGAATACACAAGAGATACAGATAAGCGACTATAACTACGAGTTGCCTGACGAGCGTATCGCCAAGTTTCCCAAGGAACAGCGCGATCATTCGAAGCTACTGCTGTATCGTCAGGGTGAGGTAGGAGAGGACGTGTTCTATAACCTGCCGAAATACCTGCCGAAGGGTGCGTTGATGGTGATGAACAATACACGCGTCATTCAGGCTCGTCTGCATTTTCGCAAGTCTAACGAGAAAGGAGAGAACACAGGTGCTCTGATAGAAATATTCCTGTTGGAGCCCGCCCAGCCTGCCGACTATGAACAGATGTTTCAGACCACCGAACGGTGTGCCTGGCTCTGTCTGGTGGGCAACTTGAAGAAATGGAAGGAAGGTGCGCTGGTCAGAAGAATCACCATCAAGGATGAGGAGATAGAGGTCAGGGCTACCCGTCGTGGCGAACACGGCACGAGTCAGTGGATTGACTTCGAATGGAGCGGCTTGGTTTCTTTCGCAGAAATCTTGGACGCTATGGGTGAACTGCCCATTCCTCCCTATCTGAACCGCGAAACTCAGGAGAGCGACCTGAGTACTTATCAAACCGTATATTCGAAAATCAAGGGAAGTGTGGCCGCGCCGACTGCTGGTCTGCACTTTACCGATGCCGTCTTGAACGAGTTGGATGCCTGTGGTATTGAGCGCGAGGAGCTGACCCTGCACGTTGGTGCCGGTACGTTCCGTCCCGTGAAGAGTGCAACGATTGGTGAACACGAGATGCATACGGAATATATTGCCGTACGTCGTCACACCATCGAGCGGCTCATAGCCCATGAGGGTTGTGCCATTGCCGTCGGTACCACCAGCGTTCGTACGTTGGAGAGCTTGTATTACATGGGGCTGAAGGTGCTTCGCAATCCTGACATCAAGGAAGAAGAGCTGCACGTCAGCCAGTGGGAGCCGTATGATGTGGGGAGGAAGAAGGATGATGTGAGAAGTGTGGATGCGTTGCAGGCTTTGCTTGACTGGATGATACGTCACGAACTGACGGTGCTCCATTCATCGACGCAAATCATCATTGCACCAGGCTACGACTACCATATTGTCAAGATGCTGATAACCAATTTCCATCAGCCGCAGTCAACGCTGCTGTTGCTGGTGAGTGCCTTCGTGAAAGGTGACTGGCATAAGATATATGACTATGCGTTGTCGCACGACTTCCGGTTCTTGAGTTATGGCGACTCGTCGCTGTTGATACCTTGAATAAAGGTCAATAAAGTAAAAAGGTAAAAAGTAAAAGATATGAAACACGGATTCGTCAAAGTTGCTGCTGCCGTACCAGCTGTCAAAGTGGCTGATGTCCAGTATAATGTGCAGGAGATAGAACGCCTGATAGCAATGGCTGATGCAGAACATGTTGAGGTGGTGGTATTCCCCGAATTGGCCGTTACGGGTTACTCTTGTCAGGACTTGTTCCGCGAACGCTTGTTGCTCGACAAGGCCGAAGAGGGATTGCTCAGTCTGATGGATTTCACCCGCAAACTTGACGTCATTGCGGTGGTGGGTATGCCTATTGAGGTCGGTTCGCTGTTGCTCAACTGTGCTGTCGTCGTTCAACAAGGCAGCATACTGGCTGTAGTGCCCAAAACCTATCTGCCCAACTATGGTGAATTCTACGAGAAGCGTTGGTTTGCTTCTGCCCGCGACCTGAATCCGACGAATGTCTATCTGGCTGGATCACTGGTTGAGATATCGGCAGAGCCTGTCGTCATCAAGACAAGCGATGGCGTCGGACTTGGTATCGAAATCTGCGAGGACGTTTGGGCGCCCATTCCACCCAGCAACAATCTGACAATGGCTGGTGCGGAAATTATCTTGAACTTGTCGGCATCTGACGAACTGATAGGCAAACACCGTTATCTGCGCTCATTAGTCGCACAGCAAAGTGCCCGCACCATTTGTGGCTATGTGTATAGTTCATGCGGTTTCGGCGAGTCTACTCAGGATGTCGTCTATGGTGGTAATGCTATGATTTTCGAAAATGGCATACAGCTGGTCGAAGGCGACCGTTTCTCGTTCCAGCCACAGTTACAGATGGCACAAATTGATGTGGAGCGCCTGCGTACTGAGCGTCGCACCAATTCGACCTTCAAGACTGCCCAGCGTAACGGTCACGCACGTGTCATTAGTGCTAAACTGCCTTTGGAGCAGCATCCCTTTAAACTGGAGCGTGCCATTGACCCACATCCGTTCATACCTCATGACAACGATATGGCTGATACTTGCGAGGAGATTCTGAATATTCAGACCGCAGGACTTGCCAAGCGACTGGTACATACCAATTGTCAGCATGTGGTGGTGGGCATCAGTGGTGGACTTGATTCTACATT
>JAEEGL014418304.1_pt1 | contig 11847 bp, 7 predicted proteins | sample 9134231 | NCBI WGS metagenome assembly JAEEGL01 (sample SAMN16246548, study PRJNA631951) | gut metagenome | biome: gut microbiome; feature: rumen; material: fiber-attached | host: Bos | place: Iran: Karaj | collected 2018-10 | reverse complement strand
GGCGTGCCGCCGGACGACTTCACCGCGGACGGCCAGCTCTGGGGCAACCCGCTCTACGACTGGGACGCCATGCGCGCGGACGGTTTCGGCTGGTGGATCCGCCGCATCGAGAGCGCGCAGCGGCTCTACGACGTGATCCGCATCGATCACTTCCGCGGCTTTGAGAGCTACTGGGCCGTCCCGTACGGGGACGATACGGCCCGCCGCGGCCGCTGGAAGCCCGGCCCGGGCATGGATCTCGTCGGCGTGCTCATCAACTGGTTCCCGCACCTGCGCTTCATCGCGGAGGATCTGGGCTACACCACGCCCGAGGTGGCGAAGCTGCTGGCGGACTCGAAGCTGCCGGGCATGAAGGTGCTGGAGTTCGCCTTCGACCCGCAGGGCGAGTCCGACTACGCGCCGCACAACTGCGGGAAAAACAGCGTGTGCTACATCGGCACGCACGACAACGAGACCGTGAAGGGCTGGGTGAAGAGCGGCGGCAGCCGCGCCTTCATCCGCTACGCCCGCGAGTATATGCACATCGACGCGAAGGAGGGCTGGTGCTGGGGCATGATCCGCACCGGCATGGCGACCGCGTCCGAGCTGTTCGTCATGCAGATGCAGGATGTGCTCGAGCTGCCCGGGTGGAGCCGGATGAACACGCCCGGCCGGGCGGACGGCAACTGGCAGTGGCGCATGCGCGGCGACGCGCTCACGCCGGAGCTTGCCAAAAAGCTGCGCCACGTCACCCGGATCTACCGCCGGTGCTGACGAAAGAGGAAAAACGAGTGCGGAAAAGCGACGCTTTTCCGCACTCGTTTTCGTTATACAAAGCCCTGACGCGTCAGGAAGTCCTCCACGTACGCCCGGTAGTCCTCCGGCGCCGTGAGGACGGATTCGGCGTGTCCCGCGCCTGGGATCCGGTGCACCTCGCTGTATCCCTTCGTGCGCGCGGCCATCGCCTCGGAGTTCGCCGGGAGGATGAAGCGGTCGTCCGCGCCGTGGAGGAAGAGGATCGGCACGGTGTTGCCGTCCAGCGCGTCGATCGGCCGCATCTCTTTGAGCGAGTAGTGATAGCGCAGCTTCCCCGTGAAGCTTGCCACGTCGACGAGAAAGGTCGGCAGATGGGCGCTGCGGTAGCCCTCCTTGAGCACGCCCTCGATGTCGGCAAAGCCGCAGTCGGCCACGGCGAAGTCCACCGCCGGGGCGTACTGCAGCGCCGTGACCGTCGTGGCGGCGCCGAGGGATTCCCCGTGCAGCCCGAGCACGGCGAGGTCCGGGTAGCGCTCCCGCGTGTCGTTGATGAGGCAGACGAGGTCCTTGCCCTCCCGCACGCCGTAGGTGGTGAAGTCGGGCGCGTTCTCGCCGTGTCCCCGCAGGTCGTACACGATGCAGTGGAAGCCCAGATCCAGATAGGTCCGCACGTATTTGAGCGAGCCCATGCGGTTGTCCGTGTACCCGTGGGAAAGGATGACGTACTTCGCGCCGGGCGAGGGATTTTTCAGCAGCTCGACGTGGAGCTCGTAGCTCTCGAAGCCCGCCACGGTGTAGTCGGTCTTTTCCAGATCCGCATAGAAGGACGTGTCGTAGCGCTCGCTCTGCCACGCCAGCGCCTCCTCCAGCGTCTGCCGCTTCCCCGTCATCACGAGGGAGGGCAGCCAATAGGCGAAGGCGAGGAGCAGGAGCAGCAGGCAGCAGATCACAACGGGCAGGATCATCGGCTTCTTCACGCTCCTTTTGCTTGCTGTTTCGGTGTTCATCCCGTCGGCCGGCTCAGCGGAAGGCGATGGCGGTGATGGTCATGACCATGAGGTAGAAGTCCGGCTTGAGGAAGAGATCCTCCAGCGCTTCCAGATCCTCGACCATCTGCTCGTGGCGGCGCTGATATTCGGGGTTTTCGGGGTCGGTGTCCCACTGGCGCTTGGTGTAGTCCGAGCGGAACTTGAAGTAGTAGCGGAACAGGACGGACTTTTCCTCGGCGGAGATGCCCACCGTGTCCGCCACGGCGTAGTTCATCTTGACCTCCTCGAAGCCGACGGAGCGGAGCAGGGAATAGAACTTCCTGCCGTGGAAGCGGTCGGACATGTTTTTGGTCTCGATGCTCTCCTCTATGATCTTCTCCACCAGACCGTTGTCGCCGCAGGCCACGAGCGCGCCGTCGTCCACGCCGCGCAGGATGATCGCGCCGCCCTTGTTGAGGAACTGGCGGATCTTGCGCAGGAAGCGCTTGGGCTGCTTGAGGTGGTGCAGCGTCAGCGCCATGAAGATCACGTCGAAGCCCTCGATGCCGTACTGCTCCATCAGCGCCTCCATGTCGTCCTCGAAGGAGGGGGACTCGATGTCCATGGCATGGTAGCGGAAGGGACCGTGCGCCTCCTTCTGCCCGATGAGGTTGGTGTTGTGGTCGACGCCCAGCACCAGCTCGAAGCCGTATTCCTCGCGGAAGCGGCTCTCCGTCACGAAGCCGTCGGCGCAGCCCACGTCCAGACCGTAGAGATGCTCCTTCTGCCCGATGTGCTGCAGGGCGTAGCGGAAGGACTCCCGGTCGCTCTCCTCGCTGTACTGGGACTGGATCTTCAGGCGGCGGCGCTCGGAGAGCTTGTCGGAGTGGTAGCTGGACTCCGTCTGCTGCTGCATGTAGGCGGTGTGCTTTTCCGCCGCGGAGCCGTGCCCGGCGGCCGGCTGGGCGGAGGGGGCGGCCTGCGCCGCCGCCTCGGCAGACTGCGGCGCAAAGGAACGCTCCACGCCGCGCTCGAGATCGTTGTAGCCGATGAAGGCGAGCCAGCTCATCAGACAGTCGTAGACCAGCTGGGCGTCGTTGGCGGAGCAGGCCTGCGCGGAGCCGTTGTGCGTCAGCTGGTTGCGCAGCTCCACGATGTAGTCCAGGGAGATGCTGCGCACCATGCCCATCTTCTTGTTCGTGTGCTTGCTCCAGGCGTCCAGCAGGCGGCTCTTGTTGAACAGCGCCACCAGCTGGCCGAAGCCGAATTCAAGGTAGCTTTTCGTGCCCCTGCCGATCGAGGCCTCCGCCTCCATCAGCGCCGCGCGGTCCGCCACCGGCAGGTCGGACATGGCCTGACGGTAGATGTTCTTGAGGATCTCCTCCAGCAGCCCGCAGGATTCCTTCACGGCGCTGTCGTAGTATCCCATCGTGAGAAAATGGCGGATCTTCTCCAGTTGGTTGTGCCTTGCCTGCTGCATCGTTCGGCGCCTCCTCGTTGTTTTTCCGGGTTTCAAGATACCATATTGCGGCCGCAAATGCAAGCCTTTGACATTTTCCCTGCGGGAGCCTATAATGGGGGCAGCGTGTATGGAAGGAGGGACCCTCATGCCCGATCACACCGTCGTACAGGGCTTCAGCAGCGTGCTGTTCCCGTTCCGCTTCGACCCGGCGCTGTATCAGGACGATGCATTCAACGCCCCCGTCACGAGGCGCAGCGGCAAGCAGGCGCAGCTCTGGGAGCCGGCCGTGCTGCGCTCCTACCACCTCAAGGAGAACGTGTCGAACTATCTGGGCCTGGGCGCCGCAAAGGGGAGCATCGGGCAGGTCTACAACCTGAACGATTCGATGCGCCGCGAGCTGGACCTGCCGGACAGGCGCACGGCGCTCTCCTTTTTCCACCGCGGCGGCGGGGCGCCGGACGTCCTGCATCTGCAGGACGTGTATCTCTATCTGTTCACGACCGGCATCGGCTTTCTGGAGCTCACCGTGGACGGCTTCGGCCCCGACGCCGAAGCGGTCAGCAGCGTCAACTATTTCCTGTGCGAGGTGAAGAGCGACGACAATTACCTCACCTTTGAGCGGCGGCTCAGCCGCGAGGAGTCGGAAACGGTGCGCTTCACCCTGCTGGACGTTCTGCGCCGGCTGACCGCGCCGCTGGGCGAGGTGGAGGACTTCGACGCGGAGGAGGGCCTGCACTATATCGACAACAAGCCGCTGATCTTTTCCTACCTGCTCTACGACCGCTTTCCGGAGGATCTGGGGCAGCAGCTTTTCCACCTGCGCACCAACTTCAAGGGAAGCTACCGGATGCCGGCGGAGCAGCTCGACCTGCGCACCGCCGAGGGCGTGTTCCATCCCTTCGAAAACGTTTACTGGGGCTTTTCGCTCAACGCGGTCGTCTGCTGCGCGTCCCTCACCGGCAACGCCGTGACGGACGGGTTTTTCCGCAGCACGTTCCCGGGCAACCTGCGCCAGACCTATCTGCTGCTGGACCTGCTGCGCCAGCACCAGCGCTACGGCATTCAGGACCTGCAGCGCAGCTATATCGCCGCCTGCGACGATCTGACGGGCGCCGAGGGCGCGGCCGTCCGCGCGGCCTACGACGCGGCCCACCGGCTGCAGAGCCGGGCCGTTTCCTTCCGGCTGAAATGCCTGTACCGCGATCCGACCACGGTGGAACACATCAACGCCTTCGACGAGGAGCTGGCGCGGCAGCTGCATATTTACGGCAGCATCCGGGAATTTGAGGAGAACGCCGCGCAGCTGGACGCCGTGGCCGCCGCGCTGAAGGAGCGGCTGGAGCGGCGGGAAAAGGCGGAGCGCGACAAGGCGGAGCGGAAGCGGGAGCGCTTCATCTACGCCATCACCGCCGTGTGGAGCACGATCCTGTGCCTCAACAGCGCCTGGAGCGTCGCGGAGAAGCTGACCGGACAGTCCGTCTGGTTTGACAGCGCCTGGGTGATCCTGCCCTTCGCGCTGACCGCGCTGCCGCTGATCCAGCTGATCCACCAGCGCCGGAAGGAGCGGCGGGACCAGTCGTGAGCCGGGCCGTCAAAAAACCGAAGAAAACGCCCCGGGCCGCAGAGGCCCGGGGCGTTTCTGCGCCCGGCGGGAGAACGCCGCTCAGGCGAGGTATTTTTCCTTGTACCCGGTGAAGAGGCTTCTGAACCGGGGGTTGTCCATCGTCTTGATCTGGCGCAGATACTCGTGGGGATCGTAGGCGTCGGAGCTGGACTCGAGCACGGCCACGGCGATGTTGGAGCAGTGGTCGGAGATCCTCTCGTAGTTGTTCAGGATGTCCGCCAGCACGAAGCCCTTTTCGATGGTGCACTCGCCGCTCTGCAGGCGGTCCGTGTGGTGCAGACGGATCGTTTCCACGAGCAGGTCGATCACCTGCTCGAGCGGCTCCACCCGCTCCGCAAGCGCGGTATCCATGGTCTCATAGGCGTCGGTGGTCAGCTTCACGATCTCGAGCGCCGCGTTCTGCAGCGTCTGCAGCTCGGCCTTCGCGCTCTCGGAGAGCGTCAGCTGCTTTTCGGCCGTTTCGCGGGCGGATTCGGCCAGATTGCGGGCGTGGTCGCTGATGCGCTCAAAGTTGCCGATGGTGTGCAGAATCTTCGCGACGCAGCGGTTGTCGCGCGCGGTCAGCGCCCGGCCGGAGAGCTTGACGAGATAGGACCCGCGATGGTCCTCGTCAACGTCCACCGTGTTCTCCAGCTCCGCAACGGCCTTTTCTTCCGCTTCCGTGTAATGAAGCAGCATGCCCGTCGCCTTCTCCACGGACTCCTTTGCGAGGTCCGCCATCTCCACGGACAGCTTGTTGCACTCCGAAACGGCAACAGAGGGCGTTGCGAACAGACGCTCGTCCAGATATGCGATCTTCGGCGCCGGCTCCGTCTTGATCGTGTTCGAGGCGATGGCCACGAGCTGCTTCGAGAACGGGAGCAGCAGCACCGTCGTCGCAACGTTGAACACGCTGTGGCACAGGGCGATGCCCACGGGGCTGATGCTCTGATCCACGAAGGCAAGGTCCAGCGCCGCGTGCAGGATGAAATACAGGATCATGAAGAACGCGGTGCCGATCAGATTGAACGAGAGGTGGATCACGGCCACCCGCTTCGCGTTGCGGCTGACGCCGATGCTCGAGAGGATGGCGGTGGCGCAGGTGCCGATGTTCTGACCCATGATGATCGGAATGGCCATTCCGTAGGTGATGCCGCCGGTCATGGACAGCGCCTGCAGCATACCGAGAGAGGCGGCGGAGCTCTGAACGGCCGCCGTCACGACCAGACCGGTGAGCACGCCGAGGACGGGGTTGCGGAAGGCCGTGAGAAGGCTCGCGAACGCCGGCGAGTCCGCCAGCGGCGCGACGGAGCCGCTCATCAGCACCATGCCGTACATCAGGATCGCGAAACCGATCAGCCCGTTGCCGATCTCCTTCTTTTTCGCCTTTTTGGAAAGCATGATGAGCCCGATGCCGATGAAGGCGAGAAGGGGCGAGAAGGACTCCGGCTTGAGCATCCTGACGAGGACGTTGTCGCTCGACACGCCGATCAGGCTCATGATCCATGCGGTGATGGTCGTGCCGATGTTCGAGCCCATGATGACGCCCACCGTGTTGCCGATGTCCATCAGACCGGAGTTGACAAGGCCGACGAGCATCACCGTGACGGCGGACGAGCTCTGGATCGCGATGGTGATGATGCAGCCCATCAGCAGGCCGAGCAGCCGGTTCTGCGTCATTTTGTTGATGATGGTCTCCATCCGCTTGCCTGCGATCTTCTCGAGGCTGTGCGACATCAGGTTCATTCCGAAAATAAAGAACGCGAGTCCGCCCAAAAGTGTGAAAACAGAAAAAATACTCATAGATACCTCCGCGTTTTTTGATGGGACGGGGGAGAGAAACAAACGATAGCAAAGGACAAAAAAAGAGACCTTTCCCGCAAACAGTCTGCAGAAAAAGTCTCGCTTCTTAGAGCATATCCCGGAGAGGGTCACTCTCGGCCTGACGAGATATGCTGCACGGGGTCGTGCAAGCTACTCCCTTGTTCGCCTGCCATCATACAGGAAAGAAAAGTGCTCTGTCAAGAAGAGAATGCAAAAAAAGCGGGGCGGCTCCCTTCCGGGAGCCGCCCCGCCTTTTGCGGGGGATTGGGGGCTTTATGTAAGATCAGATTTTGTACTGTTTGCAGAAGCGCTCGACCACGAGGGCGATCTGCGCGCGCGTGGAGTTGTCGCCGGGCATCAGCTTGCCGTTCGCGCCGATCAGCACGCCGGTGCCGACGGCCCACGAAACACCGTCCTTCGCCCAGGCGCTCACCGCGCCCGCGTCGGCAAAGTCGGAGATCTTGGCGCCGGTGGTCGCCGTCAGGTCATAGCCCTTGAGCTTCGCGTAGCGGTAGAACATGGTCGCCATCTGCTCACGCGTGACGGTGACCTCGGGGTTGGTGCCGTCGGAGATGCCGTTGGCGACCGCCCAGTCAAGACCCTTCTGATACCAGGTGGTTCCGCCGGTGGTGTCCACGCCGTCCATGCGGGCGAGGAGCGTCATCATCATGCCGCGCGTCGTCGCCTCGTTCGGCGCGAAGCGGTCGGCGGACACGCCGTTCATCAGGCCCTTCTCGGTGACGTAGGCCACGGCGTCGGCGAACCAGTCGCTGTCCTTGACGTCAACGTAGCTGACCGGCTTGGTCGGCTCGGCAGGCTCGGCGGGCTCAGTCGGCTCGCTCGGGCCGGCGGGCGGGATGACCGGCTTCTCGGTCGTGACGAAGATGGCGTCGGGGGACTCGAAGCAGGCGTTCTTCTCACCGTCGCCGAAGAGGAAGAAGCCGCGCTCCTCGATCTGGCCGCGCTCGGGGAACGGATCCTCGTGGCTGGCGAGATACTCGCTGTTGAGGGAGTAGAGGTCGGTCTTGGAGTCCGCGAGGACCGTGCTCACGCCGTCATACGGCGCGTCCGTGATGGCCAGGTTGACGGAGACGTAGATCACGTCGGGGTTGTACTGGGAAACTCTGGTGGAGAAGTACTTGCTCGCATCCTCACCCTCGGGGACCGTCAGAGGAATGACCTCGCCGTCCTTGACGATGCTGAAGGCGAAGTCGCTGTAGTCGCCCGCAAGGATCTTGCGCCACTGGAAGCCCGTAACGCCGGCCGGACGCTCGGCGCGGAACTCAAGGCGCATGGGCAGGACGAAGGTGTTGGCGAGGAAGTCCTCGTTGTCGAGCGGGAGATACACGCCGCCCTCCTCGTGGCCGAGCTGATAGGCGGCCTCGGTGAAGGAGGAGTTGCCGCGCTGCTTCCACATCTCGATGTCGAACTTGGTCGCGCCGAGAAGCACGTCGTTGCGCTCGAGGAAGCTCTCGTCGACCGCGTCGGAGGCATCCTGATAGGTGCCGACGGTCACGTCGAGCAGGTCGAGGTCCGCGCGGTCGGCGTTCAGGCCATCAATGTCGGCCCACATCAGCTGCGCGCCGGCAGGGCCGGAATAGCGCGCCATCTCCAGCATGCCGTCGGCCATCATCTTGGTCATCTCGATGATGGAGTCGATCTTCACGCGCTCGTTGGCGCTGTGCCACCAGCGCTCGTTGCCCGGGATGACGGCGCCGAAGGCGGTCATCTTGTTGGTGTAGTTCGTGGCCAGCGTGCCGCCGGTGGTGCCGAGCGGGTAGGAGATGTCCAGCAGACCGGAAACGTCGGTGAACGCGTCAGGGTCGTCCTCCATGGACGCCTTGTAGCTGGCGAACTGCAGGGGGATGAGCAGGTTGTCGTGGTTGGCGTACAGCGAGGGGTTGGAGAAGCTGTACGCGAACGCGCGCCCGTAGTTGTTGCCGCTGCTGCCGGAGACGAGCTCAAAGCCGCCGTCGGTCAGAGAGGTCACGACCGCCGCCATCGCGGTGCTGAAGTCCGCCTCGTTGACGTGCATGCTGCGGATCTGCAGCGGGAGGAGCAGGACCGTGCCGTGGGCCTCGTCGTCATAGAAGAAGGGCAGCGGCACCTCGTTGTTGATGTTGCCCATCAGCGCAAGCGTCAGGTTGGGGATGCCGTTGACGGGGTTGCGCAGCAGGTCGTAGGGGATGCCCATGTTCTTGCCGATGTAGGACTCGCCCTCCTCCTGATTGCGGAAGAAGAGGTCGGAGATCGTGTCGGCGGCGACCTTGAGCTGCAGGTCGTTGATGTTCAGCTCGTCAAGCGCGGTGGAGATCAGATACATCGCCCAGACGATGCCGTTCTTGCCGTACATCGGCGTGGGATACTCCATGGCGACGCCGGTGTTGGTCTCCAAGACCAGCGTACCGTCCTCATCGTTATAGGTGATCTGGACCTTCGGCGTGGTGCCTTCCTCGGTCGGCAGCCAGCCGAGAGCGGTGGCCGCGTCGTTGACGCTGGCGATGAACGCATTGCGCTGGGCCTCGGTGGCCGCGGAGACGTCCAGCGTGATGATCGCGCGGGACGCGATCTGCGCCGCGCTGCCGTACACGATGTCCTTCAGCGTCTCGTCGCCCTCTCTGAGGGTGACGCCGCCCACGGCGCTCTTGAGGCTGAACGCCTTGCCGACGTCGCCGGAGAGATCCATCTTAAGCCACGGGGTGCTGGCCCTCGAGTTGCCGACGATGACGGGGAAGCGGGAGTCGGAGGTGTACGCCGCGATCGGCGTCTCCTCGCGGTTGAGGTACTTGTACGCCCAGTTGTCGTAGAAGCCGATGCCGGTCGTGGTCAGGTAGGGGATGTCCATATAATTGAGCGTGCTGTCAAGCGAGGGGATGCCGGGGTTGCTGTCTTCGTAGCCGCCCATCACGATGCGGATGCGGCGGTCGAGGGGCAGCCCGGCCTCCATCAGCGCCTTGGCCGCGTACAGCGTCGCAAGGGTCGGGCCGCTGTCGTCCTGAACGCCGGCGCCGTAGAGCCAGCCGTCCTTGACGTAAGGCGTGTAATAAGCCGTCGGATCGCCGATCGTGCCGTCGGCGCCTCTCCAGCGCGCAAGCTGCGCCGCGCTGACGGAGGAGGGCGGGGAATCCAGATGGCTCAGGGCCATGATCATTTCAGGCGCGTCGGGATCGCCGATCTCAACGTAAACGTACTTGTCGCTCTGGCGATGAACGACCACGTCGAAGCCGAGATCCTTGGCGAGCTGCTCCACCCAGTTGAACTTGGCGGTCTTGCGCTCGCCCTCCATGCGATTGCGCTCGCTGCTCTCCACGGGGAAGGGGTATTCGGTCGGGATCACAGCGTTGCGGCTGCCATACGAGATGGAGTCGTAGCCCGCGCCGGTCAGCATGCCGCCCACCAGCGTGGTCGGGTCATACCGGCCGTCGCCGATGACGATGTCGCCCACGTCGCCGCTGAGCTTGTCGACCTCGTCGTGGATCGTCAGGCGCTCATCCGACGTGACGGACAGCTCGTACGACATGGTAGGCTCGAATACGTAGTCGTCCTGCGCAACGTCCGCGGAGACCGCCGGAACGAAGAAGGACGACAGCATGCAGAAAGCAAGCGTGAGTCCGAGGAGCTTCTTTGCGTACATTTGAATCCCTCCTTGAAGATTTGACTTGCAGCGGCCGCGCCGCCGCAGAGAATATATAGACAGCCGTACGGTCGCCATCCGTGCGGCCGGCTACCACCTTTGACCTTTTGCTGCGCTGCGGGATCGGAACGGAGAGAGGATCATTCAAGACACGAAAAAGTCTTGTTACCTGTGCATAACAAACAAAAAAATTTCTGTTAGACGCTGCTAATTTGTTTAAATTAACCACATTATGCCTTTATTATAGGCGACATCCCCAAAAAATCAAGTCTCCTCTTATTGTGCACTATGTGGATATTTATGCGGGGTTTTTATGCCGCTTGCACATATGTGCCGCCGTCTTTCTGCGGCGCGCCGGCAGAAAAAAACGCCCGCTCCGGAAGGAGCGGGCGTGATATCCCGTGTGTCCGCGGCGGCCGCGCCGCGGGGAAAGCGCTGGTCCGCTTTCCTCTTTATAATCCCTTTGCCATCGCGCGGATGTCCTCCAGAACGGATTCCGAAACCTCGCCCGCGCAGGTGAACAGGCCCTTGTTTTCCAGAGCGAGGTATCCGAGGAAATCGCCGTCGAACGAGAACTTCGCGCCGTCGTACATATCCGGATCCCCGGAGCTCAGGAACATGGCGACCTTCCGGAGCGTTTTGGGCGCCGTGGGATAGAGCGCCGCGTAAAAGCGGTCAATGACGCATTTGAGCTGGCCGCTGATGCCGTGATAGTAGATCGGCGAGGCGAGGACGAGCATATCGGCCTCGCGCAGCAGCGCGTAGATCTCCTGCATGTCGTCCTTCTGCACGCACGTGCCGCCGCCTTTTCTGTGGCAGTATTCGCAGGCAAGGCAGCCGCCGATGTTTTTGCGGCAGACGCTGATCGCCGTCACCGTGTGGCCCGCGCCCTCCGCCGCCTCCCGAAAGGCGGCGGTCATCCTTGCGGTGCTGCCCTGCGGCCGCGGGCTTCCGTTCAATACGAGTATCTTCATCCTTCTCCTTGCCGCCTTTATTGCAGATGCGCGGTGAAGAACGCCTCCAGCTTGTCGAACGGGATGGCGCCGTTCTTCCCGCCGTCGTACAGATCGGTGTGAGACGCGACGGGGATGAGGAGCAGCTCCTTGTTGTCCGCGTATTTGCTGCCGCTCACCATGTTGGCGTAGGCGTCACGGCCGAAGTAGCAGGAGTGCGCCGCGTCGCCGTGCATCACGAGCACCGCGCTGCGGATCTCGTTTGCGTACTGCAGGATCGGCTGGTTGAGGAAGGACTCGCAGCCGATCACGTTCCAGCCGGCGTTGGAGTTGAGGGAACGGGGGTGATAACCGCGCTTCGTCTTGTAATAGTCGTAGTAATCCTTCACGAAGTACGGGGCGTCCTCCGGCAGAGGATCGACGACTCCGCCGCCGGGCGCGTATTCGCCGGCCTTCAGGTCGGCAAGACGCTGGGCGCACAGGGCCGCCCGCTTCTGATAGCGGGCTTCCTCGCTGTCTTCGCTGTCAAAGTAGCCCTTGGCGTTGACGAGGGTCATGACGTAATGGTGGAAGCCACGGTCGCCTTGCCGCGCGTATCGAGCGCGGCCGCGTTGATCGCAATGCCGCCCCAGCCGCAGATGCCGATGATCCCGATCCGGTCGGGATCG